>OJBZ01000116.1_pt1 | contig 52828 bp, 51 predicted proteins | sample 1591671 | NCBI WGS metagenome assembly OJBZ01 (sample SAMN05416850, study PRJEB24817) | seawater metagenome | isolation source: Sea water | place: Canada:Atlantic | collected 2013-07
GCCAATACAGAACCCGTTTTTGTGAGGCATCTTTGATTTCCACTTCACAGCCGCAACCACTCATTGTTCAACTCTTATTCCCAAAACTATAGGTACAGTGTAAAGTCTATACCTAGTATAGAGTCAACAACACAAAGGCACGTTTATGAAAATAGGTGAGCTATCAAAAAAAAGTGGGTGTTCTATTCAGACGATCCGTTTTTATGAAAAACAGGATTTGTTGGAAGCTTGCAATCGCAGTGAAGGCAACTACAGAATTTACGACGCCTCATCGTTAAGGACATTGCAATTCATTAAACAGTGCCGCTCTTTAGGGTTAACCATAAAGGAAATCAAGCAATTGCTGGATACAAAAAGGAACCCAGATAAAAGCTGTTCTAGTGTGAACAACTTAATCCAACAACACATGATTGACGTCACACAACGCATTGCAGAGCTAAAACAATTAAAACTGACCCTGTCTGAAATGGTGTTGGCTTGCTCTGACAACCGGAAAGTTAAAGAATGTGGGGTATTGCAGATCCTTGAAGAGTAAAGTTTACAGCTACATAACAGGTGTGATTCATTTTTAAAACATTGATTATTGTTAGTAAGGTTGAGTTGGTCAAAGTTGAACTCACAATATTAATTAAGCGCTATAAGGCTATACTTCGAACGTCCGATATTTAGGCAGTTTTTAAAGTCAAAATACTGAAGGTCTCCGAATGCTCAATCCGGAAATACACTAACAGTCGCTACGTCCGCAATTGGTCTATTATCGTATTCGAACTATACAAAATTTAATGAGTGATTGAACAATTCATAGTCTCGAAGTGTTGTGGTCTGTATTCATCGACTTCATTAACACTGAAAGTCCCTCCCGAGGATCCACCTCAAGAATTTGGCACAACTCAATGAACTCTAGAAGTTCTATCTTTCGTCTAGCTTGTTCAATCTTTCCTAAGATTGAATGATGTTTGCCCCATTTTTCCGAGACTTCTCGCAAAGAAAGAGATTGTTTCTCACGATGTGCTTTTAACCACAGTCTGAGTTTGTCGTAATGAGAGGAGTAAACTGATGTTTTCATTGTCTCGATGATAGAGACGAAGTACACTGTCGCGAAATTCGAGACGAGAATCATTAGAAGAGACATTTTATAATGCCAAAGAAACAGTATGATATTGATATATTAACCTTTATTCGCTCCCTCTCGCTAGAAACGTTTACAGTTACGGATATTTCGAGACATCTTTTAGAGGTTCACTTAAAGATGTTTGACAAAAAGAAAAACGCTACACAATTCGTCTATCGCCACCTTAAACTTCTTGAGAAAAAAGGAATCATTAAGACTCTAACTACGAACAGTCAAAAAGCGATTGTTTTTTGTTGGGCAGTTCAAAGTGAGGACACAAGTAAAGTGCAAACACTTCCCCAACTGGAAAATGAAATTCACGATCGCATTATCAGTAAATTGCAAGAGAAGATCAGGTTATACAGGGCTGAAATGCTTACAAATATTGGTGAAACCGAAGCCTATTCTGAATGGGTAACCGAAATGCCTGAGTTAGCTGACGATGTTAAGTCTAATTATCAACACACGCGAGAGCAAGCAAAGGTGATGCTTGGTAAAGTTAAAGGGTTCGAGCGCTTATTGGCTCAGTATGAAGCGCGTATATGATTAATTTGCGAAATTGGCAGAGTGAAGCTATCGAAACTGCTCTAGAAAAATTTGAAGCTTTGTATTCTCACTTTTTATGTCTAGCAACCCCAGGTGCAGGCAAAACCGTTATGGCGTCTGTGCTTGCAGATATCCTTATCAAAAAAGACAAGGTCGATTTGGTATTATGTTTTTCGCCATCAAACGTAGTTGCAAATGACTTCAAAGTAGAACTCGAAGCTATAACAAAAAAACGCTTCTGTGGTGGACTAGGTGCGACCGGTTCATCTCTCACATACCAATGTATGAGGCATTTAGATGCGACGTTTTGGACGTTGCTCGATACCTATAAGGTATTTGTGATTTTCGATGAGATTCATCATTGTGCAGGTAATGGCGTTGATAACGCTAATGCGTGGGGAGAACAAATTCTTTTGAACATACAAGGAAAAGCTCACTATACAATCGCATTAACCGGCACTCCTTGGAGGAGCGACACTATTCCTATCGCCATGGCCAATTATTTAGGCGAAGATAATAGATTGCAGGTAGATTTTCGATATGGCTTAGCTCAAGCTATCGAAGATGGTGTATGTCGCACTCCACATATGACTTTGTTCGACAATGAGCTTATAAGCGTTATAGAAAGCAATGGAAAAAGTTCTTTTACATCAATTGCAGATTTTCTTCTCGAAAGTGGATTGTCATATTTCGAAATTATCTCTCATGATGAGGTGGTGCGCCAAATACTAAAGCATGGAATAATTCAGTTAAATAAAGAATGTCAGGTTTTTAGTGATGCTGGAGGTCTTATTGTCGCAGCGTCAATATCTCATGCAAAACACATTCATCTGTTGCTAACTGAGTTGGGCGAATCCAGTGAAGTAGTGACATATCAGGAAGATGATCCAGAAAGCCTTATTCAACAATTCAAGCGTAGCAGTCAAAAGTGGATTATATCCATTAGTATGATTAGCGAAGGAACGAACATACCTCGCTTACGAGTTTGTTGCTATTTATCTCTGGTTACTACAGAGCTTTATTTCAGGCAAGTTTTAGGGCGCGTTTTAAGGGCCCAATCTTCACCTGTCGAAACTGGCTATTTCATTATGCCTGCGCATCCTCGTTTACTTGAATATTCTAATCGGGTCGCTGATGAAGTGCCACATTACGCAGTGATCAAATCATCAGGCAATAAAGGCAATAAAGAAGGCAGTGGCTTAGTTGATTCTAATATAGACATAGATAAAGACCTGCCGCCCAATAGCGGGGTACGTGAAAAAAGTCTTGAAACCACGCAAGGCGCTGAGATCGGAGTAGAGGCTCCTAAAGGATCATTAACTTCATGGTATGACTCATCAATCGACTCTTTTGGCCGCTTTCAACAAAAAGTTTTCATGCTGTGAGCAATCTGACTGTGCCATAAGCCAAGATATTCAACCCTCGTAGGTGGTTTCTTATAAGGCCGGCCGGTTTCTCTGACGCTCGAATAACGTTGACAACGAAGTTATTTTTGGTTGGTTTAAGTATTTCACGGTTAAGTGAAGATTTATTTTTCAAAGTAAAATTAGCAACAGAAAAGGAAGCTAAAATATGATACCTCCTGTACGCAACGGCCATCACAAATCAAAATGTCTCGTCAAAAAAAATGCAATTGGTCAGCTCTTTATCGAATTACCAGAAAGTGAACGACTGGCATTGGAAATAAGTGAAGGTGACGGTCTAAATTTTGATCCGGAATATGGATTCGTCATTGTGCGAAAAATCGAAAAGGTAACCGGCAGTCCCGAGGAAGAAGTAATATTAAAATTAGTTGAAAAATGGTGTAACTCGAAAGACGAAGCGTTAGATTGGTACAGAAATACGCATATCCCCGCATTTGAAATGACCGCAGAGCAAGCGATACTCCTTGGTGAATTTCAAGCTTTTATAAGCTATCTCAGTGGAATCGAAAAAGGCGGATATGCATAATGCAATGAATGCCAAGTTAGTAGTGTACGAAGTCGGTGAAACCAAGTGATTTACTGCGTTAACTATTTTTTCTTATCTAAAAAGCTTAGCATTCTGAAGTTATTTAAATTAATTAAGGCGGGTAAATTTGTAGTAAAAATGGAGAGCATAAAAGTGGTAATTACGGGAGAAGGCTCTTTCATATTACTCAGTACTGTGAAGTAGTGGTTTTGATTATCACAATTCATGACTTTAAGATGACCGATACCTTTGCGAATACAGTCTAAATCCCTATAACGAGTAAGTAGAAATACCACCAAACGGTCGTATTCCAGTCAGTAAGTACAACGCCTATATAGAAGTTTAATCGACTTAGTTATGCAGTATTTGAGTATATCTATTGATTCAATTAAGACATTTACCACATCAACCACATCAAATGATCCTTAATAAGCTAGCAGGGCGGGATTTAACTTTGGTCAATATTCAACCAAACAACAGTTCCGAACGAAACTCGCCGTTACAAGCGGCCCCTCTGCGTTTGGCTGCCATACTGTCCTTTTTACCTTGATGCTGACGAATGATATTCAGGCAGACTCGATTGAATAACGCCATGTGTGTTGCACCATCTGGGTCGCTCACTTTCATTTCGTCTTCACGAAACACAACATCCAATACCCAATGCAGCCTGTTTTCAATGTGCCAATGGTCGCGAATCGCTCTAGCTACCAGTTCAGGATTAATGTCCAGAGAACTAACGTAAAAATGGGAAGTGTAAGACGTATCACTCTTCGTTTTAGTTTAACGGGAATTTCTACTTAAAACTGCTCCGACTTTATGGGGGTATTGCACATGGTAATACGGCTTTCTTCCCGCCCATGCCCAGCATTAATACCTTCGTCTTCCTCGCAAGCTTGCATCTCTTCATAATGGGCTTCAAAGTGCGCCTTTACTGCCCTGTGTAGTTTGCCTTGATTCGCTTTTACTTGAACAATAAAGTCGCATTTATGCTGACGGATGAGGTCGAGTGTGTCACGTTGACAATGCAGCGCATCTAACGTCACGATACTGTCTTTTAATGCCAGCATGTCAATAATGTCGCGCGCAATCTGTCTTTCCTTCCCCTTGCTGTATGAGGACTGTTGATACAAAGCTAAGCCGTTTTCGACATCATAGGCACTGACCACATTTAATGCGCGCTGCACACTGCCAGACCAACTCCCACGTAGCACTTTTCCATCAATCGCAATATGGGGTTTGTTCGATGCTTCACGGCGGCTATTAATCCAATCAATCAGGGCTTTAATCAACGCTTCAGTATCTAAAGCTTTAATAATATTCGCGATGCAATGGCGACGGGGAATACCATTGTCGAAACGGCGATGCTGCCTTAGCCAGTCCAGCTGCATTTCGCCAAACTCCTGAATTGACTTCCATCCATCAGCGCCGCTAAGCACGGCGCTGAGTGTGAGAAACATCACATCGATAAGGTCGTGTTTTACATTGATGTCTGCTCTGTGATCTTCGATTTGTTCTAGGTGACTAATTATGCTCATTGAAAGGCCTTTTTGAAGAGGAATAGCCGGACAGATCATAGTAATGAGCATTAGTTCAATTTAAAGCGGGATCCCGCCCTGAATAAGTTAGCGCAATAACTAATCATCTATGTGCTTCAAACGCTTAAGAGCGACAGGGCCATGAGACGATAACGTAGTGCCATCTGGAATGAGTTGGCCCTCTTCATATAATTGGCGAACAGTATCTCTGATCTCATCAACAAACCTTTCAATTGGCCGACTATCGTATGACCCTTGCCCCGTATACATTGCTACGTGAAGGTTTGAAGATGCATCTAGCCCAACGATAAGTTTGTCAGATTGAGAGTATGAAAACCTTATTTGATTTATGACGTCTTTATCCACCTAAATACCCATATTGATTTAAATTCAAAAAGAACAAGCAAGGTAAGCTAACTATGTGTTAATCACCTCAAATTGTACCCTAAAACATTGTGAATATGAGGAGAGCCAAGACAATAATTTAAAACATATTTTGCTGGGCTATTTGAAGCATATGCAAATTCGGGATGGAAATACACTAACGGTATGCAGTTAAATCGAAAGTTCGCTTTCCTAAGATGATTTGATCGAAAGTTTGTTTAGTTAAGACGATTATTTGTATGAATATAACTCGTCCATGAACTAATTTAGCTTCCTTAGCTATTTCAAATTCGGCATTTTAGCTTTGGTAATTCGCCTTGCTATTTTTGGCTTCCTTTTGCTTTAGCTTAAGCGGTAAAGAATTCGAGAGTTTTTTAAAGTTAGATTTCGCTACTTCGTTAGCCGCTTCATATTCTTGTTCTTTATGTAATTTATTTAAATATAACTTTATACAGTCATATTTTATGATTAGCACGTTTGCTGCTCCTAAATTTCTTATTTTCAATGTAATAAATGTCACAAGGGCTTTTGGCCTTACGGGATTGGCGAGTATTAACTCGCTCAATTATTATGGTGAAATTTTTGGAGACCACATTGATGCTGGCTTGCCTATTTAAGAAGTGGGGGCAGAATACACTGTCGACTCCGAGATTGGTTATCATGTTAATGATGCGTTGAAAGTATCACTAAGCGCTCGTGATGGGTTGGATAATTTCCCTGATGAATATCTTCTGCATGATACCGAAGTCGCTGGTTCAAAGTATCCAACAACGTCACCAATTGGTATTAATAGTGGATTTTATTACTTAAAAGGGGTTTATACTTTCTAATTTGATTGACGCCTCAAACTCACGCTGTCGTGCATTCGAGGCGTCAGCTATTCAAAGTAAATACGACCGTGAACGTTGTTTCATGTTCGCTTGATTCAACTCGAATGGACGCATCATTTACTTCGAGGACAGAACGAGCAATGGTCAATCCTAATCCAGCCCCTTGGCCATCGCGTTTGCGAGATGGGTCTGCGCGATAGAAGCGATCGAATAGGCGGGAAAGTTGAGTTTCAGGGATTATATTACTAGGATTTGAAATAGAAATGTGTGCTTCCCCATCCCGTGATTTCATAGACACAGTCACATTTGCATTTTCTGGAGCATATCGAATAGCATTCGATAACAAGTTACTTAATGCTTGTCGAAACATCGACTTATCGCACATCAGTTTTATGTTATTGCCCATGCGTATTATACTTATATGTTTTTCGTGCGCTAATAGCTCGAAATATTCTACTAGCTCGCCTATCTCTTTACCACAGTCAATCAGTTCAGCTCTCGGCTTAATTAGACCATGTTCAGTTTGTGCCAGTAACAACATATCACTCACCATTTTGGTCATACGCTCGTACTCTTCCAGATTTGAATACAAAATTTCGATGTATTCATCCGTTGAGCGGGGTTTATTTAATATCACTTGAGCCTGAGTCGTAAGATTAGTGATCGGGGTTCTTAGCTCGTGCGCTATGTCAGCAGAAAAATGCGACAACTGCTCAAACCCACTTTCAAGCCTTTCTATCATCGCGTTAAAAGATCCAACGAGATTGGCAAGTTCCACTGGCACTTCATTAGGATCCAATCGTATATCCAATTTATCCGCTGTAATTGAACCAATTTTTCGACTCAGACGTCTTAGTGGAGAGTGTCCACGGTAAACAGCAAATCGAGCGACCAAGATAGTAATAGCACCGGACAGTACAATGATTCCCCAAAGTGTTTTCTCAAATGCCTCCATATAGTTCATATGAAAATCCATGTTCGAGGCAACAATGACTTGGTATTGCATTTGAGTGGCGTCAATAGGCACTATTATTCCAGTGGCCCGCAGCATGTGTTCACCGTCGAAAAAGAGGCTTAAATGCGATGGAGAAATATGCTCAATTTCATAAGTATCTCCAGGATATTTTTCTAGGGCCGCACTCTCGCTGCTAAAGATAATCTCTTGGGCTTCATTTTTGACCAAGAAGTAGACACCATGATGTCCCGAGACAGCTTGGAACAATATACTAGAGGGTGAAACACCTTCATGGTATGCCACATGGAGTTTTTTTTTGACGGCTAGAAATACTTCATTGAGTTCATCAGCGTCTTGCTCGGCAAAATGCTGGGCGATAGACTGTTGCACCATCAGGCTTATGAATGTCAGGCACACAAAGATTGTAATCCCAACGATCACCGTAACGCGAAAGGCGAGAGAACTTGGTCGTTTCAAAATGTTCTTAATTTTCATGAATACACATTTTATAGCCCATTCCGCGGACAGTTTGAATGAGCTTTGGTGAGAAGTTATCATCGATTTTTGCTCTAAGACGACGGATAGCGACATCGATTACATTGGTGTCGCTATCAAAATTCATATCCCACACTTGTGAGGCAATCAGTGAACGCGGTAACACTTCACCTTGCCGCCTTACCATTAACTCTAGTAAGGTAAACTCCTTGGTCGTTAGGTTGATAGTTCGCCCGTTGCGAGTTGCAATACGTGAGGGGATATCAAGCTCTAAATCGGCTATATGTATCGTGTTGTTAGGAACTGATGTGCCGCGGCGTATTAGAGTGCGCACCCTTGCAAGTAACTCTGCAAACGCAAATGGCTTCACTAAGTAATCATCGGCACCGAGCTCTAGGCCTTTGACTCGGTCGTTGACGTGGTCGCGGGCCGTGAGGAAAAGAACAGGTGTATGATTATTAGCTTCGCGCAATGATGACAATATTTTCCAACCATCAATATCAGGGAGCATGACGTCCAAGATAATTAATTCATATTCGCCTATCATTGCTTTATGATGGCCATCGAGGCCTGTGCGAATTAATTCAACCACAAAGCCAGACTCGATCAGGCCTTGTTTTATATAGTCACCTGTTTTTACTTCGTCTTCGACGACTAAGATTTTCATGTAAAGTCCTGTCTGCGTTATTTTATACTAACCCGATTAATTCCTTTTGATTTCAACAGGTTCTTCAAAGCGAAATAAACACTGAATTCATGGCGGTGAATGTTCGTCATTGTTTATTAAGTATTATGCTATGTACGAAGAAGATGTTAGCTCCTTGAACGCTTATTATGCAGCGGATCCATGACTTTTTAAAAACAAGTATTCCTTTTCGGTTGATTCTTACTAAATTGTAATGTGAGGGTAATCTAATTGAAAGGGTTGGGTGCTACAATCGTCACAATTATTCATATATTAACCACCATAGTTTGTAAACAGCAAGGAATGGCAGAAACGTGAAAAGCGCCTTCGTCAACATGTTTATTATTATCGCACTGCTCGGCGTGCAAGTGGGGGCATCATTTGCTCTTTCGCAGATGCCATGTAATGACGAGATGACTGCTGAGATGGATCATAGTTCGCACCCTATGATGGATCATTCTCAAAGTGATGATACGAACAGTTGCTGCAACCAAGACTGCTGCTGTCCTATGGCTATGTTTCACATCGGATTGCCCTCTCGGCATTACAACTCGTCTCAAGAAAACGTGTCGCTGAGCATTCAGTCACACAACTCCAATCTACACCAAGTCTTCATTGCTGCATTGCAGCGCCCTCCTAAATACTCTCTCATCTAAGCAGGATAAGTCCGTTTACGATTCGGACATGATATCGCTTGGCCGACGAAATGAGTCACAAGCGACTTGTAAAAAATAAAATGAGAGATTCATTATGAAAATTATTACACGACGCACGTTGTGGATAGCGCCTATTTTTGTGCTGTTTTTATCAGCCTGTTCCGACGCTACACAAGTGAACAATGATTCAGATGTAGTGTCTGATGCCCCAAAAATTTCGTTGGAAATTTATAAAAGCCGATCTTGCAAGTGTTGCCAAAAATGGGTGAAACACGTTAAAGAGCATGGTTTTGAAACGGATGTTACGAACGTCACCATGATGTCTCGTATTAAGGATAAATATGGCGTAGCACCCAATTATCGTTCGTGTCATACGGCATTGTCTGCAGACGGCTTGGTTTTTGAAGGACATGTACCAGCAAAATTCATTCAGCAATTTCTTGAAAGTACACCTGAAGGGGCGATAGGGCTGAGTGTTCCTGCGATGCCAATTGGGTCACCCGGGATGGAAGTCGGCGACCAATTTCGTCCGTACATTGTGTTGCAATTAAATGAAGATGGTAGTGCAACGACCTACGTTGAAGTTAAGACTTATGAGGAGCAGTTTTGATGACTCGGTCTTCATACTATGTAATTGCGCTGATGACTCTTTTGAACGCGGGTTTAGCTCAAAGCCAAACTGAACGAGTCCTCAAATTGGAGCAGGCTGTTGAAATCGCAATTGATAACGACCCTTGGCTCGTGGGCAGTGAGTATCGTGAACAAGCGATTGTATCAAGTAGCATAGCCGCTTCGAGTTTGCCGGATCCGGTGGTCAATATTGGACTGGCAAACTTACCAACGGATGGGTTTGCATTTGATCAGGAACCCATGACGCAGCTTAAGGCCGGAGTTTCGCAGATGTTCCCAAGAGGCGATTCATTAGATATTCGGTCTCGTCAATTACGGGAGCAGGCTGCTGAGCACCCACTGATGCGTATAGATCGCGTCGCTCGCACCCGTGTTCAGGTATCTGACATTTGGTTGGAAATTTATCGCGCGCAACAGAGCATAACATTAATCCATCAAGATAGAGCGTTGTTTGAGCAACTTAGCGATATTGCCAAAGCCAATTATGCCTCTGCTGTCGGGCGTGTAAGACAACAAGACATCATTAGAGCAAAGCTTGAATTGACTCGGTTAGAAGATCGGTTAACTAAGTTACAAGCATTGGAAGAAAGAGCAACCGGAAAACTTCTGGAATGGCTCCTAAAAAGCGAACAGTCTATGCGCCAACTTGGTTTTAACGCGTTTACTGTTTTTCAGTTGCCAAATGCATTACCGGCCATTACCGACGTATCTGAAAACACGTTAACACTAGTGAAAAATAGAAATCAGCAAGAACTCGCAACTCTGCTTGCGGAGCACCCTTACATTTTATCCATCAATCAACGGATACAAGCAAGTAAAACTGGAGTTGAACTCGCTAGGGAAAAGTACAAACCACAATGGGGGGTTAATGCCAGCTATGCATTTAGAGATGACACCCCCGGGGGCTCTAGTCGAGCAGATTTCTTGTCCGTTGGCGTCAGTTTTGATTTGCCTATATTTACTCAAAACCGTCAAGACCAAGAAGTCGCCGCAGCCGTTAGTCAATCTGAAGCGATAAAAACCGACAAGCTTCTCGCGCTGCGAGAAATGATGTCAGCAATCCAGTCACTTTATGCTGAACGCCAGCGCCTGACTGACAGGCAACTTTTATATAAAGAGGAGTTGTTAAAGCAAATGCGAGAACAAGCGGAAGCGTCTTTGAATGCCTATACCAATGATGACGGCGATTTCGCAGAAGTTGTCCGAGCGCGTATCGCAGATTTGAATGCACGTATTGATGCACTTGATATAGATGTGGATCTCTTTAAAACAAACATTCGACTTAATTACTACTTCAATACCCCCGCTGGTATTTCCAAGACTCAATCCGGAGAGCAATAATGAACAACACTAAAGCAATTGTTTTAGGGGGAGTTATCGGCGGTGTAATGACTGCGTTGGTCTACACGTTCCTTCTCCCCTCTGGTTCAACGAACGTTGAATCAGCACAAAGTGATGAAAACCAGCCACTTTATTGGGTAGCCCCTATGGACCCAAACTATCGCCGTGATGAGCCTGGTAAGTCTCCTATGGGGATGGATCTGATTCCTGTATTTGAAGACAGCACAGGTGGTGACGAAGGTCCTGGAACGATCAAAATATCTCCAAATGTCGTGAATAATTTAGGTGTCAGAACAGCAGCTGTGCAACGCCGTTCATTGCATGTGCCTATTCGAACAGTGGGGTATGTCCAATACAATGAAGACACCTTGATACACATACACCCTCGTGTCGAAGGGTGGGTCGATAGACTGCACGTCAAAGCAACCGGTGAGTATGTCAAAAAAGGCGACCCATTGTATTCACTCTATTCTCCTGAGTTGGTAAATGCACAGGAGGAACTTTTAATAGCAATGCGTCGCGGTAATGACGATTTGATTGCTGCTGCACGTTCGCGATTAGACGCGTTACAGATGCCAAGTGAAGCGATCCAGTCATTAATGTCGACTAAAAAAGTGCGTCAAACAATCACGTTTTCAGCACCTCAAACCGGGTTTGTTGACAACTTAAATATCCGTGAAGGTTTCTTTATCAAACCAGGCACTACGCTTATGTCAATTGGTGCATTGGACGAGGTGTGGGTTGATGCTGAAATCTTTGAAAGGCAATCTGCACAAGTCACTGTTGGCCTTCCTGTCACAATGACGTCAGAATTTTTGCCAGGAAAAGAATGGGAAGGTGAGGTTGATTACGTTTATCCAACACTTGAACAAAGCACACGTACCCTGCGCGTTCGATTACGTTTCAAAAATGAAGATTACGCGCTTAAACCAAATATGTTCGCTCAGGTGACGATACATTCAGACTTTGACACAGCCAATGTTCTCGTACCATCAGAAGCTGTTATTAGAACAGGTACGCAAAATCGTGTCGTTTTAGCCTTTGGCGGTGGACAATTCAAGTCTATAGCCGTGGACGTTGGTCGAGTAGTAGATGACTTCACTGAAATTACAACAGGACTTGTTGACGGTGACCAGATTGTCACGTCGGCACACTTTTTACTCGATTCAGAGAGCAGTATTAGTTCAGATTTTAAACGGATGGAAGGGCCCGATGAAATGCCTTCATCAGTTTTTACGCAAGCCACTATCACTGATGTTATGCCATCACACAATATGATTACCGTCAATCATGGCGCTATCAATGAATGGAATTGGCCAGAGATGACAATGGATTTCACGGTCGCTAACCATGTAGACCTAAAAAATCTCAAAGAGGGGATGCTCACACACATTGAAATCAGGAAGGAAAACGATGGTCAGTATGTAGTCACGACCGTCCATGTTATTGATGAAGCTGATACACAAGGGGCAAGTGGAGAGAGTGTATGGATAGAGGCATCGGTCAATTCGGTTATGGCTTCACACAATATGCTCAATCTTGATCACGGTGTAATCGAAGAATGGGAATGGCCAGCGATGACAATGGATTTCTTTATTTCTGAAAATATCGATTTATCACAGATTGAAGCGGGCATGACACTACATGTGGAAATCACCAAGTCTGGCGATAGCGATTACCTGATCACAACCATCCATGTGAAATCATCTAATGATGAATCTACCCAGTCGGCAACGGTTACAGGCACGATTAACACCATCGATTTAGAGGCTCGTGTGGTCAATATCTCACGCGATGCAATACCAAAGTGGGATAGACCGGCCGCAACACTAGACTTCAGCATTGACGATGTAATAGACATCAAGCAATTTAAGGTGGGCGATCAGATCACTTTTACGTTTGAGGTCGCCGAAGATAGCTTTAAGATGGTAAACGTTGAGTCGGAAAACCACGATGCTGCTATGGATCATAGCAACCATGGAGGGGCACACGAATGATTGAAGCTATTATTCGCTGGTCAGTCTCTAACCGTTTTTTCGTGTTGCTGACAACCTTAATTATCGTTGGTGGCGGCCTTTTCACGCTAAAAAATACGCCTATCGATGCGTTACCAGACTTGTCTGATGTTCAGGTCATCATTAAAACCAGTTACCCGGGGCAAGCCCCTCAAGTGGTCGAAGATCAGGTTACGTATCCGTTGACAACTGCAATGCTGTCAGTGCCCGGTGCTAAAACAGTAAGAGGATATTCTTTTTTTGGTGATTCATATGTTTACATCATATTTGATGACAGTACAGACTTATACTGGGCTCGAAGTCGCGTGCTGGAGTACCTGTCACAGGTAGCGCCAAATCTACCTGAAAATGCTCGACCACAATTAGGTCCTGACGCGACTGGTGTGGGCTGGGTGTACTTGTATGCACTCGTAGATCGCACCGGCAAAAACGACATATCACAACTTCGGAGCTTGCAGGATTGGTTCCTCAAATACGAACTGCAAACCGTACCGGGAGTGTCTGAAGTATCCGCGTTGGGCGGAATGGTAAAGCAGTATCAAGTCAAGGTTGATCCTGAAAAGTTGCGAGCGTATGGGATCCCGCTATCACATATCCAAATGGCAATTAAACGAGGTAACCAAGAAGTTGGTGCATCCGTTATCGAAATGGCCGAGGCCGAATATATGGTCAGGGCGACGGGTTATATTTCAAGCAAGCAAGATATCGAAACGATCCCATTGGGTGTCAACGAAAACGGTACGCCGTTATTGATTAGAGATATTGCTGATGTTCAGTTAGGTCCTCAAATGCGAAGGGGAGTGGCAGAACTCAATGGTGAAGGTGAAACGGTTGGCGGTATTGTTGTCATGCGATTTGGAGAAAATGCCCAAAAAACCATTGACGGTGTTAAAGCTAAACTCGAAGACCTTAAAAAGGGATTACCCGAGGGAGTTGAAATTGTAACGGTTTATGACCGTTCAGCATTGATTGAAAGGGCAGTAGACAACTTAGCTTCTAAGCTCGTCGAAGAGTTCATTGTTGTTGCACTAGTGTGTATTGCGTTTCTGTTTCACGTGCGTTCATCTCTAGTTGCAATCATCAGTATCCCCGTTGGTATCATTACCGCAATCATTGTGATGTACATGCAAGGCATCAATGCCAATATTATGTCGTTGGGAGGAATTGCCATCGCTATTGGCGCAATGAGCGATGGGGCAATAGTCATGATAGAAAACATGCACAAGCATATGGAACGTACTCCCCTGACAAAAGAAAACCGCTGGCAAGTGGTCATAGATTCCGCGTCTGAAGTCGGGCCAGCATTGTTTTTCAGCTTGCTCATTATCACCGTAAGTTTTGTGCCCGTTTTCACGCTGGAAGCACAAGAAGGGCGGATGTTCTCACCGCTTGCTTTTACTAAAACATACGCGATGGCAGCATCCGCTGCGCTGGCGATTACACTTGTACCAGTACTAATGGGGTATTTTGTACGCGGTAAAGTACTCGCAGAGCATAAAAATCCCGTGAATCGCTTCTTAACGTTTCTCTATATGCCAACGTTAAGAACGGTATTGCGTTTCCCAAAAATCACCATGCTTATTGCGGTTATTGTGTTGGCAATTGGACTTTGGCCTATCAATAAAATTGGTAGCGAGTTTATCCCACCGCTTGATGAAGGTGACTTGATGTACATGCCGACAACGTATGCCGGGATCTCGATTGGTAAAGCGCGTGAATTGTTGCAACAAACCAATAAACTCATAAAGACCGTGCCTGAAGTTGACACCGTATTTGGTAAGGTTGGTCGTGCAGATACTGCGACAGACCCGGCGCCCCTTACAATGATTGAAACGTTTATTCAATTGAAACCTCAAGACCAGTGGCGTGAAGGCATGACCACACAAGATCTCATTAAGGAGTTTGATTCTGTGGTCAATTTGCCAGGACTAACCAATGCGTGGGTTATGCCTATCAAAACACGGATTGATATGTTGGCTACTGGTATTAAAACGCCGGTTGGGATAAAGATTGGAGGTCCGGATCTCATGGAAATCCAAAAAATAGGTCAGCAAATTGAAACGATACTGTCCGATGTTGAGGGAACAGCATCGGTTTATTCAGAGCGAGTCGCAGGCGGGCGCTATGTCAAAGTTGATATTCAGCGCGAAAAGGCAGCGCGATATGGTCTGAACATTGCCGACGTACAACAGGTGGTTTCCAGCGCTATCGGTGGAATGAATGTCACGCAAAGCGTCGAAGGGTTAGAGCGCTATCCTGTAAATATTCGTTATCCACAGTCCTATCGTTCGTCACCGGAATCATTGGCTTTACTCCCCATTGTTACACCACAAGGTAAACGGATTGCGTTAGCTGATGTGGCTGATGTGTATATTGAAGATGGCCCTCCTGGCATTAAGAGTGAGAATGCGCGACTTAATGGTTGGGTGTATGTCGATATTGATGGTGTTGATATTGGATCATATGTCGTTAGTGCTCAGCAAATAGTGAGCGAGCAGTTAGTGTTGCCAGCTGGTTACTCGATAACATGGTCTGGACAATATGAGTATATGTTGAGGGCAAAAGAGAAATTAACCTACGTGGTTCCTTTGACTTTAGCCATTATTGTGATCCTGTTATATCTCAACTTCCGCAATTTTATAGAAGTAGCCATTATTATGGGTACATTGCCGCTATCAATGGTTGGCAGTATCTGGCTGATGTACTTAGAGGGGTTTAACTTTTCAGTTGCCGTAGGAGTGGGTTTTATTGCGTTAGCCGGTGTCGCTGTGGAAATTGGTGTCATTATGCTGGTGTATTTAAATCAAGAGTATCAAGCGCTAATCGACAAATGCAAGTCAGAGGATATTAAACCTACTGTTGGCATGCTAACTGAAGCCGTACTTCATGGTGCTGGTTTACGCGTTCGCCCCGTCATGATGACGACAGCAACCATAATTTTTGGCTTATTACCTGTGTTGTATGGTTCAGGTACGGGGTCTGAAGTTATGAGTCGCATCGCTGCGCCAATGGTTGGCGGGATGGTGAGTGCCATTTTATTAACGCTACTTATTTTGCCCGCTATCTATTTGATATGGCGAAAGCAGCAGCTCAAATCAAAGAGTGTCGCGTAGTCATGAGTCGTATTGCTCGTCGATTACATGGTTATCTGATGTTGGTAGTCGGCGGGCAGATGCTGTTGTGGGCGTTGAGTGGACTCTATATGGTGTGGTTTGATATTCACTATATTCATGGCGATCACTTCCTTAAAGCGCCATCCAAACTTTCGTCATCACCAACTTTAGATATTGGCTTTGAGGATGCACTTAGCCGGGTCCCAGGCGCGACTTCAATCATATTAACGACCTTAAGAGGAGAGCCTGTCTATCAATTAATGCAAGGAGGTGAGTCTATTTTGGTCAGTGGTTTATCCGGAGACATTGTGAAGCCGCTGTCAGATAAACAGGCTGCCGCCATCGCAATATCGCGAGTAAACCAACCGTATGAGGTTGAGACTGTCACATTGCTGCGTAAAACCGATGAAGATACCGCAGTTGGGGCGCGAGGGCGTCCATTATGGCGAGTCGAATTTAAAGGTTTATTTGCGCCCATATTCTATATCAGCCAAGACTTGGGTACAGTGGAATACATTCGGCATGCGCCATGGTACGTGTTTGATTGGCTTTGGCGCATCCATATAATGGATTACCAAGATGGTGAGGATATCAGTAACACACTATTGGTGACCATGACTGCCGTAGGGTTGTTTGCCTGTCTCGCTGGTTTGATATTGCTTCCGCGTTCTTGGTCAGCGTCGCGAAAGGTCATCGATTAGTATGTACGCGCGCATCATTCATAAGTACTTCGCACTAATTGTGTTTTCACAATTAGTGATTTGGCTTACTACCGGATTTTTGTTAGGGCAGGCTGAGCATAGCAAGCCGCTCACCAGAGCCATCAGTGATCCCATCGTTAGTAGTGTTTCGCCAGTAAACATATTGCCAGTAGAGTCTGTGCTTTCACGTTTGCCCGGTACATTAACGATAGAGCTGATTAGTCTTATGGGTAATCCGGCTTACAAGCTCTTGACGCAATATGCTCGACATACCAATGAGAGACATTATCAACTAATTGATGCGGTGACTGGACAGAATATTCAGTTAACAGAAAGTGATATTCGTGATCTTGTCAGTAGTCAGTTTCATTTAACGTCGCCTATTAAAGACATACGCCTTGTTTTCCCCCCAATAGAGCACCTACCCAAAGAGCGGCAATCGGTTTGGCATATACGTTTATCTGATACTGAAAAAACGCACATTTATATCCGTGCATCTACGGCCGAAATAGCTGGAGTAATAGATGAGAATAAGGAGTGGATAAACGTATTGATGCTATTGCATTTTATGGATTATGAGAGGACCGGCTCTTTTGATCACTGGTGGATCAAGCTGCTTGCGTTGCTCACCGTGCTATTGAGCATCACTGGAATTACTTGGTTAGTCAGCCGAATTAAAAACAAACAAATGCAGATTGGTTGGTCCCATAGCAAGCACAAATTAGTGGTGCGAGATCCGCAAGGTCATACGCAATGCGTTACAGCTAGCGCGAATGATTCGCTTCTGGATAGTTTGCAACGCAGTGCTATTGCTATTGAGTCGGTGTGTGGAGGAGGGGGGACGTGCGGCCAATGTGTCGTCCTTCTTAATCCATCGGCTTCCATTTCTGTTGCAGAGCATTACCGACTTTCTCGAGAAAGGTTGGCGTCAGGTTATCGATTAGCTTGTCAACAAGGCAGCGAATTAAATCGTGCTGTTGAACTAGTTGAGTGTTCAAAACGTTCTACACTATCTTTTGAATTGATTTCAAACACCTTCATTACACCCTTTATCAAAGAACTACGATTTCAATATCAAGGGACAGAGGCTCTGGATTTTAAACCTGGCAGCTTCGTTCAGTTCATGATAAAGGAAGGCCAATCCTTGGCCTTTCCAAAACACTTACCAAAACGTTATCAGCCTTATTGGCCATGTTGTGAATCAAAAACCTTTTTTCATCCAAGGACCGTAAGGCACTATTCAATTGCTAATCGAAATGATGGTTCTGGTATTCTTACATTTAATATAAAGATGCAACCTGCGCACTCACCGAACCAAAAACCGGGGATTGGTTCTTTTCATCTAGCTAATTTGAACGTTGGCACTGTTGTGGACTTAGGCGCTCCAGAGGGTGGGTTTAATTTGCCTGTTGATCTATCAAATCGAGATATTATTTTGATAGGCGGAGGGTCAGGAATAGCACCTTTAAAAGCTTTAATTGATGAACTCATATTTGGGAGGCGCTCGACTGCACCAATAACCCTATTTTACGGTGCGAAACATCCCGTTGAACTGGCAAACCATTGTTGGCTGAATACGGTTGGATCACAGTATGCCAATTTCACCTATCAGCCTATCGTGTCAAACTCATCCTCTATTTGGTGCGGACAAACAGGTCATGTTCAAAAGCCCCTTTATACATTTTTATCCGCTCATCGTGCTCTCGACCGTTGTTTATTTTTTGTTTGTGGGCATCCCGCCATGATGAAAGATGTGTCCAGTTTATTAACCCGTTATTCCGTCAATGAACGTGCAATACAAATCGATTCATTTTCACCCTTTACCACTACTTAAAACTATCGAGGTTTACTTATGAAAACATTACTATCAACTCTCTTACTTACCACTGTGCTCATGAGTACAAGTATTTCTGCGCACACATCGATGAACGCTTCAATACCGAAAAACAACGCGATGTTAATGTCATCACCACCGCAGTTATCCGTTTCATTTACGGAGACCGTTCGTTTAGCCAAATTAAGTTTGAACGGTCAAAACAGCGAACCTGTCTCGTTTGGATTTAAACCAACAATGGAACCGAGCACCTCATTTGATTATGAATTGCCCGTATTGTCCCCAGGCAACTATACCGCACAGTGGATGTTACTGGGCGAGGACGGGCACAAAATGGAGGGCTCATTCACATTTATGGTACACGGCGAAATGTCTATGCAAAAAGACAAGAAATCCCACAGCCAACACAAGAACCACTAAAGAGGATATTTCAACATGCCAATATGGGAAGCATTAATTCTATCCAGTAAGCTTTTGGTCTATCTCGGGCTGTCGGGCGTAATGGGTGGATTTCTGCTCTTTCTTATGATGCCTTTTATTCAGGATAGGCTGTCCCAGACCAGACTTCTTTGGCAATCACATATTCTGAACTATATGGCCCTGTTGGCGTTAATCGGTTTATTGGCGACGATATTGGATTTCTTTTTCCAAGTGGGGGCTCTGTCTCAAAGCGGTTTCACCGGCATGTTTGATACTGTCATGCAAAATATGGTTGCACAGTCTGCACTAGGAACCGTCGCGCTCAGTCGGTTGTGTGCGTTTATCGTCGGCTTAGTATTCTGTGGGATGGTTTATTGGCAACTCGCCCGTAAAATAACACCTAATGCATATGTGACACTCATTGTTGCAATTATTCAATGGGGGAGCGTTGGTTATACATTTATGCTCTCCGGTCACACTGTACAACTGGATAGTTTATATGGCTACGCCTTGGCGGTGCATGTGGTCATTGCACTTAGTTGGATAGGCGCACTTTGGCCATTATCTGATGCTTGTAAACATCTATCCCCTGCGGTGTTAAATACGCTAATGCGGCATTTTGGCCATCTTGCTATTGGGCTAGCGTGCTTGTTGCTCCTTGTTGGTGCGTTCCTTGCGTGGGAACTCATTGGTACTGTGAGTAATTTACTCAATCATACTTACGGGCTCAGCCTGCTGATAAAGCTGACCTTTGTCACAGCAATCCTGCTGCTCGCTGCGTGGCATAAATTTAAATTAACTCCTAGGCTGTTAACTCACAGTAACGCTGCGATGGTCTTGCGCCGTTCGATCCAAATTGAAATGGTCCTTGGGCTATGCATTTTTGTGATCACCGCCGTGTTGACTACGGTGCTTGGTCCTCAATCTTAACTAAGGAGCACGCATAGAACGCAGTGCTGAAGAGTATCACCAGCATCATTTGCAAGCTGATATGCGATTTTTCCTTCGGTTAAAACCGCAACCATAGAGCACTATGTTCATGTTTATCGGGATACGGCGGTCTCAATTTCAAGAAGTCACACTGTGGGCTTATACAAAGATAAGCAAATTGACAAACAAGGCAATGAAACTCTGGTACTTAAGCGTATCGATGGCAATTGGATGATAAGTCACATCCATTGGTCCCACTAACTACTTACTTTATAGGACAAATAAAAATGACGTTATTCATCCGAGCAACATTAATAATGCTGTTGACTAGTGCCGTACAGGGCGTATATGCAGCGCAAGTAGACGCGGACAAAGCGGCGATTGAAAAAGTAATCATAGCAATTGAGAAGGGATGGGAGTCTGGCGATGGTCGCCCTTTTTATCAGCATTATCTCGATCATACAGGTGCCCGATACATTGAGTCAGGAGGGCAGAATAAGGGATTAAAGGATCTTGTCGAAAATCACGTAGAGCCGGAAAAAGAAGTACTCTCGCGCCTCACCATCGATATTTTGGATATGGATATTTCGATAGATGATGACATGGCATGGGCGATCACAACTGTAAATGTGTCTGGTGAAGTTCGAAGATCAAGCGAAACCTTTGATAAAAACGGGTATCAGACATACTTGTTCAAGCGCACGAATTCGGGGTGGAAAGTCATCCATTCACATTCTTCTACGCGCGATAAACGACCGCATGACCATCATTAGGCGAACAAAGAATGGCCGGTACTCGTAACGTAACGATAGACATCATACGTACCGTTGCAATTGTACTGATGGTGATTTTTCATTTTGCGTACGACCTGCGCTTTTTTGGCTGGGTTGATTGGAATGTGCCAAATGGTAAAGGATGGAAAGAATTTCGCTATGTCATCTTAACGCTTTTTTTCCTGAGCGTGGGAGCATCGTTGGTATTTGCGCATCGCCAACGGGTTGATTTCAAATCCTTTGCTAAACGTATTGTGTGGATAGTGATATGGGCGTTAATCATATCGCTTTTCACCTACACCTTTTTCCATAACAATTGGATATATTTTGGCGTTTTACACTTTATCGCAGTTGCCAGTATTTTATGCTTGCCGCTTGTTCGCTATCCGGCAATTGCGGCCATCGTTGGCGTATTGACTGTTGTGTTATTTTTAACGGGGGTGGTTACGAGCAAATGGCCTTTTAACTTTTGGGAGCTTGGGCTACCGCCATCGCCCAACGATTACGTGGCACTTTTCCCATGGACAGGTGTTGTTTTGTTGGGTATTGGCTTAGGTCATCTTTTTGAAAAGGGATTAGACCCCTGTGCTTCGCTTAAATTATCAACTAAAATTACATTTCTAGGACGCCATAGTTTAGCGGTATATGTGTTACATCAGCCGATATTTTTTGCCATTTTAGGGGCTATTTACGTAGTGGTTGGCTAACGCCATTTAGCATTGCCAGTGGCATGCACAAAAAGACTTTCAGTGCAGAGCTGTGATATTGTCATTACTGGGAACTTGTTCGTTACGTTAACGGATACAACGCGACATATGCTTGCGTATTAGTAGTACTGTCGATATACTTTGAGGGTAATGACTGTCAATGCAACAACAATATTACAGACGAGGAGATCCGTTATGCTTTTGGTTCCAACAAACCCAGACTACCGCTAGCGTTCGAATAATTTTGGACGTTCTGTCTGAAACTCAATATATTTTTTCCACAGACTGGCACACCGTTCCCCCGCAAGAACTCCACTGATAGCGTCATCAGTAGCCATACCTTTTTCGGCTAAGAGTTGTCTTGTATGAAACAACATCTCCTTTTTCGCTGCTTCTTTTGTGAAGATGTTTTTTTCAAGTAAGCAGACTCGTATGAAAATTAAGCTGTCAACCATGCATATTACGCGGAAAATAAATCGCGGTAGCCTTTCAGGATCTTGGTACTCACTGCGCTCTTCAGCTAACCAGAAACTTAAATTATCTTCAAAACTGTTTAAACTGTCACTAATTCGCCCTAAGGCTTGATCATTTAATACACCGAAACGTGTCATTTCTGCTTCATAAAACGCCAGATCCAATAATGCTTCAAAATAGAGCATTCGTGCGTCATCTAGCTTGTCCTTGACCCGCTCAAAGCGCGATATCGCATGTTCTTGAATCGCGATGACTTCTCTAAGAACACTCGGATCGCAACGTGCAGTTGTACTGTCTTCGATTGACGTAACGCTTAAATCATCAAAGAAACGATCATAACCGTCCTCAATTAAAAAACGACGAAGATAAATTGATATAGCCAAGTTTTTAAAAACCAGTCCGTTTTGTGTCTCCGTTTCACTCATTAGCTTATCGAACGCATTTTCCGCATCTTGAACTTTCTCTAAATTTATTTGCTCCAAACGCTCTATTTTTTGTTGATGCCCATCTGTCAGTCTATCAATATCGCGTTGGTGTCGTTCGGTGATCGCTGAAATTTGACGTTGGGTTACCGCCCTCAATTCAACTAAGTCTTGATCAGTTGCATCTTTAAGTTTCTCCAAATCATCTTTTGCTTTTTCTTTTACGTCTTTGGTTCGATTACTTTGAACGTGATTCATCCATGCGATAACGGCTGAAATGACAGCTACAAGGATGGCTGCAAGTGTTAACGCACTCGTCGCCATATTGCGTGTTGCTTGGTTCGTAAAGTCACGAGAAGCGAGCAGAGTCTCCGATTTTACACTTTGATGTTGTTGCGTTATGTCGGACTGCAGTCTTGAGCGGATTTCTTGCATATCGAGAATATCCAGTGATAGCTTTATTTGTGCTAGCTCAGATGCGCTTAACGGTGTGCGGGGCATAGAGTAGGCTTTATCATATAACGCTTTTACAGCATCGATTTCTTGTTCAATTCGAGCGAGCCGACGGTTGACTTCAGCACTGGATAGCGTGGCATTTTCCAATAACAGCAAATCTCGGTTAATTTCGTCTACGTGTTGCTTAAGGCCTGCTAATCCCCTGTAGAAGTCAGCATGCACATAATCGTCCGTGAGTGCAAAACAACTGTTCGAGAGGAGTAGGGTAAACAATAGTATCCATTTTAACACTGCTTATATCCTTATTGATAACTTGGTTATTCGCTGGAAAAGCTCTCATTGATAGGCTATTACATCAGCTATGCAGTTTTTTGTAAATGCCGTTGCAGAGCGCCTACAAATCTAAGTTCGGGATCAAACTTTTGTTTTATCGCAATCAAACGTTGTGTGTGCTGACCATAATAACCAATCAATGGAAAGTCATTGCCCATGTCGTAATTTTGGTAGGCATGGCCGTTAAAAAATGGGGATAATCGCTCGTAGGTTTGATTAACCCATTCTGTTACTTCGATATTGACCTGATCAGGCGGCGTCACACCGGTGATACTGCAAACAAACGAGGCATTGCGATGGATGAATGCGGTTTCGTGAGCGCCAACATCTTGTATTGCACCACATAACGGATCTAGCATTATGCCTCCTGCATTGTCAGGGCAGGATTGAAAGCACTGCAACACAGTTGTAATAAAGTCTTGTGTCAGTGCGCCCTCAATGATCCCGTTGCGCCAGTATAACGCATGCCCTTGCTCATAATTATTGGATTGGCATTCAATGTATTGTTTGTGTGTGATGGATATGTCAGCATCCGTTTCCCAACTTGTAATATCATGTAGGCTAGTGTCTGGGTCTTCACTAAATCCCATAATTGATATTTTTGCTTGTTTCGCGGTTGAACGAGCGATGTATGCATACAGAAATTGTGTTCTCGGTCCCTGTAAAACTGTTTCGCTATAGTGTGTCAATATCCCATTTGCCTTGTGGATTGGCCATTCAATGATCCCACCTTCAATAGAGTCTGGTGCAGGGTGTAAACTAAAGGTTATGTGGGTGATCACCCCAAATTGAGCACCTCCGCTACCTCGTAATGCCCAAAAAAGATCTGTATGCTCGCCGGCGTTGACAACCCTTTGCTGGCCGTCCGCGGTGATCAAGTTGAATGCCAAGACATTGTCACAACTTAAACCGTATTTACGTGATAAAAAACCAATACCTCCGCCTAATGTAGCTCCCACAACACCTACATCCGGGCAGGTACCCAAAGGCACCACTTTATTATGGTGTGACAAAAATCTATCCAGGTCTCTATTTCTAATGCCGGCACCGACTTTAACTGATTGGCCATCCGCACAAAGTTCTATATTTTGAAAGGTTGACATATCAATCACTATCCCACCATTAATGACAGCCGCCCCGGTTACACCATGTCCAGCCCCTTTAATAGAAATCTGTAAATTTTGCCTGTTTGCATAGTCGATTATTTTGACAATATCAGCTTCTGATTGAGGCACGACTATCCCAATCGGAAAATGCGAAATGGCTTGATTGAATACACGACGCCGCAACGTATACTCCTTGCTTCCAGTTACCCAGACATCGCCGTCAATTTTGTCTTGTAGATACTGCAAGAAAGTTTTATCCACTGTCGCTAAAATATTACTATTGGCATTCAATGGTCGTTGCGGCTCTTTAACTGCGCTTCGTAATACGTTCCACTGCGTTGCTCCAAACGTCTTAACGTCGATACGAGTTAGTAGTTGGCAGAGGTATTCGGCCACTAAGTGGGGCGGAAGCAGTTTGCTTTCTTTATGCATATCTCTTAAAAGCACTGACATCGGCAACACGTCGCTGGATACCTCTCGTATTTTTTTTTGCATCGGCGTATCGACGTTCCCTGGGGCCACTGTGGCAAAAGCCGCGATATCATGACTAATTTCTTTTCTAAAGCAATCACACATCATTTGCATAGCTGCTTTACTCACGCAATATGCTGATGCACCTTCAACAGCCGTTACAGGTTGATCGCTTGTCAAAAAAAGTACACGGCTATGCTTGAACTTGTTTAGGCATAATTTAGTTATTAAGAAGGGGATATCACTATTCACTTTTTGTGTTGCACACCAATCTTCATAGTCGATAGAGTGGATACGTTTCAGCGGTGTAACACTTCCTGCGCAGTGCACTAAATAATCAATGCGGTCGTATTTACTGAGCGCCTGTTCAATTTTTTTTGTTGCCCCTGTGTGATTGAAATCGATGTGCTTGATGACAAGTCGAGCATTGAACTTTACACAAAGCGCTCTCAATTCAGAGCTCTGCCGACCTATTGCAATTACAAACGTGTCATCATCCATTGACAAAAACTGATTGGTTAATGCCAATCCAATGCCTGAACCTGCACCAGTAATTACCGCAATTTTTTGCTTCATTATTTCTTTTTATCCGCATACCAAATGAAAAGTCTAGCCTGGCAAACAGCATATATTGCTTTAGAGCAACCACGATGACACCAGTTTACATAGCTTGAGGATAGATAAACTTAATCTAATGATAAATAAGTTAATGATTTCATTACAAAGTTGTAATGTTGTTGTAATCCGATTTTTGTAAAAGTTTGATCTAAATCAATTAAAGTTAAGATGTGGGATGAATATTAAGAAAAGCGAAGAAGGAAGCTCGGTGCAACAATTTACGAGAACATTATTCTGTATTGCCTTATTACTGCTCAATTCTGAATCAGTAAGCTCGCATACATTCAAAGGAGCCAGATTTAATGCGCTTGATTACATACATAATGTGGATGAAGAAGCTATTACGGAATGCTTAGGCAAAGAATCAATTAAGTCGCGTTCTTGTTATGAAAGCTTTTTCCAACTGTTAAAACGCGAACGAATAAAGAAACGAGTTTACACAACTCGTGAGCAAGCAAGGGCTGATATCTTTAACTATATTGAGATGCTTTATAAAGTAAAACGAAAACACGGTTCCAATAATTTACTGTCACCAGTAAACTTTGAGAACCAATACCGACAACAACTAAAAAGTGTCTAGGTTATTGGTGGCGATTCAAAAGTTCCAAACAGGCTCGTTTCGACACTATCGAATGAAACACTTTAAGACTAATGCCATTGCATACCCCGATGATGAAGTAATGCAGTGGTCTCCACAGCTGGGAAATGAACAATAGAAAATGGAAATAAGTATAAGGAGAGAAGATGTATTATCCCAATCTACGTGTAAAAGCAGGTGAACTTAAAGCGTTATCACATGCTCCAGATGAGTGGCTCGGCAAAATTTTCCCTATTTGGAACGTGGAGTTTTTAGATTCATTCGAAAAAGCGATCCCAGCGGTTGCTTCCACGTGGCTGGATGGCAGCATAATGGACTTATCACGCTTTAATTTAAAGCGAGTGTCGGCGCCAATTCAACAAACCATTGTTCAGCATGGTTTGCGTTTTGCTATTGATCCATTTGATATTTCTCATTTACATAGTAGTGTGATCGCCGCTTTTGAAGCCAATCCGATTTTTCGGATTGCGTTTAATGACGATGTAAGTATCTTCGACGATACCGCGTTTGACGAACTTGAAATCATACTCTCACCGTATGCTGATGTTGATAATACATTATTACTCATTGATATTGGCGAAGCTGATAAAACAATGGTCTCGGTGTCAACCAATATTGCTAGGGTTATCGAAAAGTTTCATGATCTAGGCTTTTCCAATATTGTATTCTCATCAGGCGCTTTTCCCACGACGTTACAAAATATAGTTGGCGATGAGGAGATCCCTCGATTGGACAAAGAGCTTTATGATAATGTGACGAATTCACTTACGTTTGATCTTCATTATGGAGACTATGGCACGTTGAGTCCTTTATGGGACTCTGGAGAAACGCGACGTTCAGGTCATATTGCGATAAAGTACACACTCGATGACCATTGGCTTGTACTGCGACAGAAGGGTAAAAACACCCAAGCTATTATGGAGTTAGCAGAATTTCTAATACTACACACTGACTATCGTGGACCAGCGTTCTCGTGGGCAGATAGAAACTGGCACGTCAAAACGCTAACACCTCCACAAGCTGGTCCCGGTAACTCAACAGGGCACGTGGCGGAATTTATGCATCATCATTTTGCTCAGGTGTTGTTTAATGGTTAATAACCAAAACAGGGGGGGGGGGCTTTAACGCTTTTATGCAACGTGCTCGCTGGGCCGCCAGCGAGACAACTGCCTTTGGGTTAATGTATTTTTCGTAGCATCTCTCAATTGTGAAAGCGTCAGGTTTTCTGCAATCGTCTTACGCAGTTGCTCATGATGCATACGCTTGATGCCTGTGGTGATCCCAAATTGTTGCAATATCTCACGTGCGTCTTGGTTTTCAAGCAAGTCTGCCATTCCGCTTACATTAACATAAGGATTGGCTTGGGCATTTCTAACTGTTTTTAATTGACCTGAGCCTGATACTTCCAGAACACCCCACCATTTAGGAATAATACCAAATGCTTTGTTTAGGTGCTTTGTGGCACAGACTAACGTAACTCTGTCGAAAGACTGCTCATATTGCCATCCTTGAGAAAGCAGGCGTTTCAATGTATCTCGATCGCTCTTGATCTCAAAGCACTCAAGTCGTTTTCCGCAGAATACAACATCAGCGCGAGTCAGCCCGTTTTGAATAGGTACTTCTTCGCAAAGTTGACTTTCTAAAAATGACTTTCGCTTTGCAAGTCGAGCAAATAGTAGGTGTCTAATTTCTGGATCTGTCATGTGAATATTCTACTTGATTCCGTCTAGAAATGACAATACCATTAATAGTCATATATGCATAAATAAAATATAGAATGAATATAAATAAATTACAAAAAGACCTTCTAAAAACATACAGCGACAAAGGATTGGATACATCTGTTTCTATTGCAAATAAAGTAAATATGTGTCAATCAACGGTGTATAGGAATTTATTTCAGCCACAAAAGAAGCTTACTAGAGGTTTGGTGGAATTATGCGATTATGCAAATATAGACTATAGAAAATATCAAAATTTTGATCCGAAATCACACCAATATTTAATGGATGTTTTAACTAAGGTATGGAATGGTACCGACGGCCACGCGAAACAGTTGGGAAGGCTGCTATTGGCGGCGCACTCATGTAAACTTGAGTAATAATAATGACATGTGGAGGCGAGATGACTGCATTCAAGCTTCCGTCGAAGTCGGCGGTTTACAAACAGATCCGAGATGTTGGCATTACGCGGGCAACCCTTAAAAGAGTACTACCTGCGTGGTGGGATGACGCCTTATTGCAAAGCAATTCAGGTTTTTTACAGTTTGCTAAGCTGCTTGATCAACGGTTGGGGTTAAGTGTCACTGTCAACGACGGTAGCGTGTCTTTTTTGCCTGCCAAATATACTATTCAGTATAAAAAACGCGCCTATATCGATATTCAACAATTGTCTGACGCAACCTATTTGTGTCAAGCGGTAGCAAATACGCTTATCACCGTGCTCAAATACAATCATTGCTCACCTAACCTATCACGATTACAGCAATCATTAGACGCACTAGGGGAACTTACTCTAGCGAACGTATTGCCTTTATTTTGGGCGTGTCATATACCCATCATTCACGTTTCTCGCTTTCCGGCAAATGTTGCTCGACCTGCTGGCATGGTTATGCGTTCCAATAATCATTACGCCATCGTGCTTGGTCATAAACATCAGAGCCCCTCTACGCAGCTCTTTGTGTTATTGCATGAGCTTGGTCATATCGTGTGTGATCACCTCACGCAGGATGGCAGTTTAACGGATACTGTTTTACCGGAATTAGGGGAGTCATTGGATGTTGAAACTGACCCGCAGGAAGACGAAGCTGATGCTTATGCTCTTCGGCTGCTGCGCAAAGACATCGATATTGTCTCTATGGTCCGGGAACTAGGGCGATTAAATAGACCTGCTGAACTTGCCATAAAGGCAAAACGTGCAAGTCAAGTAAGTGGCATCAGTGCCGGTCATTTTGCTTTGACATATGGACGCGAAACACGAGATTGGATTCTAACTCAGCAAGCGCTGCGTTTTTTGGAAAAGGGAAATGCGATAGCGACATTACAATCATCATTTATAGAGGCAATGGAGCAGCTTGATGTGCGTTCGCAAGACAGTGAATTTTTAATGAGCATGCAGACAGGATAGCGCTGTGACGGTTGATATATTTACTGATAACGATGTGATCCTTAAATTGGCGCGTTATGAATTATTGAGTGAGTGTGTCGATCTGTTTACCCAACACAATTATGTATTCCGCTATCTTGATGCACTGCCGTTTGTAGCCGGCGTGAACGCCCCATCAAGAGCAAAAAAAATGGGACTTGTACCGGCCCAAGTGCAAAGCATTGAGTATTTTATTTCTCAAAGCTCACTTGTCACAATCTCCGATGAGCAAGCCCTTAACGTTATTGCACAACTTCGCACTCCTCATCTTGATGGGGGGGAGCTTATACTCACGTTTGGCGCTCAAGAAAATAAACCATCAAACCTTTTTACAGGTGATAAGCGGGCTTTAGAGGCTGTTAACCGCATGCAATGCGCCGGTGTTCTTGCTTTGGGCGGCTGCCATGTGCTTGTATTGGAAGAGGCGATCCGTTTACTCATGATATGTGGAAATAAAGAACAAGTTATTGCGCGTATTCAAGCTCATCCGCTTGTCGATAAAGCGATTGATATTTGTTTTCGTAATACAGGATCTGTAGACAATGCGCTAAATAGCTACATTAAGAGTATTCGTTCTCAATGCAGTTCACTGTCATTCGGGTTAACTCAAAACGTGTGTTAACTTTAAACATTGGCCTGGTCTTTGCTGAAGAAAACAGGTGTGGTATTGGCACATAAATATCTAAAATGTAATTAACGCGAACAAAAAGGTTTCCACGATGTTTAACAATGATTTATTTCAAGTCACAAACTCACCAAATCAAGCCACTAAACCTGCAGACAACGGCTCTAAGCAAAATGATGAAGGCTGTTGTAATAAAGAAAAATTTGAAGATTCACTGGAAGAAGCATTAAAAGCGTTTTCGACAAGCAAAGACGAGTAAAAACGTGGCAAGTTTTGGCCGCTGGAAGAGGCAATTTTCCTATTACAGGCAAGTGGACGAATAACGTGTTAGTGAGCACTTCAATAGGGGCTTTGGTAGCCGTTTTAATCATCGGATTGGCGAGATTTAACAATTTCGATAAAGACCGAAGTTTTTTCCTAACGCTCGCTATTTGTGATCGCGAGTTATTATCCATTATTTGGAGAGTTAGAAAGTCGCTTTATATGGCATGAGTGGGTGGTTTTTGTGCTCTTCACACTCGTTACATTGTACTGGTATTCTCGCCATACATTGGTAATTAGTGTCTTTTTAATAGGTCATGGCGTTTATGATTTTGCCATTCATTTTGGAAGCATTGGTAACCATATACCGCAGTGGTTGCCAATGTTTTGCGGTGCCCTTGATGTAACCTTAGGTGGTTGGGTTCTCTGCTATTGCGCTAATAAGGTTATAAATGTTGATTAAAATATTGACACAATTACTCATAACTTGTCGCTCCATCTATAATGGATGGAGCGACATATAACATTTAACCGCCGATTGCCAGATATAGCATCCAAAGTCCCGCGCCTATCATAAATAGATTTTCGGTCAACGAAACAAACCCAAGGGGAACATTACTGTCACCACCAACGCAGGCACATTTCAATTCACGCTTATCCACGTAAACAGCTTTAAATACCGATATCGCACCTATTGTCCCAATAAATAAGGACACTGGGCCAACGACAAAGCCAGACAATCCCGCAAGCATACCTATCCCTGCGAATGCTTCAGCAAATGGGTAAACGTATCCATACCGAACGCTTCGCATTGCCAACAGGTCATAAGTAATAAAAGAATTGGTAAAGCCATATAAATCCCGTAATTTTTGGATAGCTAAAATGGACATACTAAGCGCGACAAATATTTCGATTACTGAAACTGATAACTGCGACTTAATAGTTCCGGCTTGAGCAAAAACAATACCTAGTGCCATCAGAAATGCGGTCGCAAAGATTGCAATAACAGGTGTATAGGTTGTGCCAGTTTGCCCCGCTTCGCCCATGTTGAAAAACTCTCTGAGGTTGTCATAACCTCCAACACGTTGCTCATCAATAAAGGTTTGAGGCGTCGTTTCAACGCCATGTTCATCTTTAAATTTATCTGTTTCTTCACGAGAGCTCAGTTTATGATCTTTGACGTCATACCCTTTCCTCTCTAATAAGTCTTTTGAACGTAAACCATAAGGACAAATGTGTTCTTTCGTATGCATTCTATACAGCGATGCGGATTTGCTCATGATGATTCTCCAACTATTTTGTGATTGTGAAAACTCGTAACTACTCGCCTGAAAAATCCGGTACAGGACGTCTTGAAGCTTCCCTTTCTGATGACGCTATACCGTTTTCTTTTATATCTGCGATTAACCATTTCATTTCTTTTATTTCCCGCTCTTGTGCACTGATAATCTCTTTTGCCAACTGCTGAACACGGGAATCGGCGATGTTTGCGCGGTCACTGGTTAATATTGCAATGGAATGATGGGGGATCATCGCTTTCATCCACGCGCTATCTTCAATAGTAGTTTGCGACCGCACCAAAAATAGAGCAAAGCAGAAGACGATAATGCTACCTGCTATAATTGATACGTTTTTAATTTTGCTTTCATACATGTTGAGCATAAATAGCAGCATGATAGCTGCCATCATCGCTCCCATGTAGATAGCCATGTATAGGCGAGTTTCACTGAAAAACACGTGTTCAATTGAATACGAATTGAGGTACATCATGACCAGCATGAAAGCCGTAGAAGTAAGTATCATTGCGAAAAATTTTGTATATTTAGACATATATAAGTCCTTAAGTTTAGGGTTCGTGTTTCATGAATCGAATAAGCACAGACGCTGAACAACTTACTAGCAAGAAGCCCGTCATTGCCTCCACGCCTGCAAGAAATCTCAAGTGCTCAGATGCTTCAATCTGACCAAGGCCAAGCGTAGTTAAGTTAATAAGCGAATAGTAGAAAAGCTCAATAAATGGATTTAGTGTGCCACCACTTACGTTTCCTAAGTCCATCGTAATGGACGCTTGAAAAGCGAATGTGAACCATAACGCTGCAAATAGTTGAGAAACGGTAATTCCACAAAAAAGCGCAATTAGACCGTATACTCCAGTGAAGGTGTTCGTTATTTGTCTTTCCAAAAACTGCAATATGCGGTAGTGACTCATCGCACATCCAATAACAGCAACTAATGCAATCAAAAGCTGAAGAAAAAGCGCCATAAGTTGTTGGTACAGTTCAGGCATCAGAATCATGCTCGAGCACCAAAAACAATGCCTGTTTCATGAACCGAATCTCCAGTGCTACAAAGGTTGTCTGCAGAATTTCCTAATGCTTTTAACCAATAAGCACCAACATACGGAGCAATTTCACGAAAAACCTCCATTCGATAGCGTAGGCCAACACGAATGGTATTAACCCCAGATGGTCTATCGAACCGCTCTGACTCTAATAGTGAAGCAGACACAGATATGCGTGGTTGTATGTACGACGTTTGCGAAACTCGATAATCATATTCCGCTTCCATCGAAATACTGATATCAAAGTATGTCATTTTAGACCCGTCAATAAGCCTTAAACGTACGCTCTCTCCCGATTTGCATAACGCAGTCCAGTTTGTTTGTAGGTCACGGCCGTTCATTAGGTGTGCATAGGTCGCGCCCGTGACGTCAAGTATGCCTCTTGGATTCATGCGCATACTAGACCACATTGCTCGTTCCTTGACCGTATTGATGAGTCCCTGATTCTTTATATCAATAATCGTGTCATCAATTGTGCGCGGCTGGTAATTGTAATACCCCTCTGCAACTTTCAGAAGGCGGAATACATCGTGATAGTCCTCGAGGGTCCAGTCACTGAGAATAATTGAGTGCTCTCGATCTGCACCAATGTTGCCATCTTTGGGTTCAATGGCCATGGGCCCAAGGTGTTCTTGAAGACCAGAGTGGCTGTGATACCGGTATGTGCCGTTTTGTTCAATATCGAACTCATGAGTAAAGATGCTGTCAGCGGCAATACTAGGAAAAGACACACCGAGTACGCCGTCCATTCTGTAAGGGAATATCAATCTATGCCAATGGATTGTTGTGCTTTCAGTCAAATTATTTGTTACGTTTATAGTGACGTGCTGACCTTCCTTTAAACGCATAAGCAGTCCGAGAGACGAACCATTGATGGTGATGTGTAGTCCAGCAGAGCCAGCAACAAGCTTACTTTCTTCGCTGATAGTCACTTCAATCGTGTCGCCGCTGACAACACTGTCACGAAAACTCGGCATACGGTTTTGGCTAGAGCTAGTGATGCCTTCTGGCGTAGCCCACGCTGGTGAAACCTGGCGTAGCAGTGTTTTTCCGCCGAACGTCAAAGCGGATGATTTTACAAATTTACGCCGATCATTAGTTAACTGGTCAGACATCAGTCTTTCTCCGAATTAATTAACAAAGACAGACACATGGACAAAGCGTGCGAGTGTGTCTTTAATGTTGTTATTTTAATCTAGAGTTTATGCTATTGGAGGTCTAAGCAAGCGAGAGGAGATTGATGGTAATGTGTTCTGTTTGAAAGATAAGTAACAATCACTCGAAAACGTGTTTTCGTTGCCATAATCACTGACAGGCGTCCAAATCGAATTCGCATGAGAACAATCGCAGAAACCCAAACAACACGTTTCTAAACAATGTTGGCTATCGTGATTTTTTTTGTGTCCCTGACTGTTAGCGTTAGACGCAAGATGCTCCGCTTCAATCATTTGATGTATGGACGAGTTAATTTCTGTATCTTGACTATCACAGGCACTAACAGAAAAGCCACAAGTAATGGCTACAATGAGTAGCAGGCACTTCAGTAAATCGCTAAAAGTAATAAATCTATAAGCGCAGTGAGTCATATAAATTTCTAAACCCTCAATTCCGTTCTTAACTATTGTGTAAAATTTACTTACTGTGCAACTATTACTATGTACAATCTATCCAAATAGCCCATTTTCTTATTAGTTAGGCTTACTTTCTATCCGTTATGTCAAGTTTTGTGCCATCAGAGTGATTCAAGAAGCAGTCAACCATCCATAATAGAGTTATTTGCCAAAATTAATAAAGTTTCCTTTGCTGAGCAGATAGAAAAAAGCATCTAATGAGCTCCAACAACAATGCTGTGTGTTCACACCTTAGGGAAAATAAAATAGCTCAGCGCAACATAATGAAGTGAACAAACGCCTTTGGAATCAGTTGTTAGGCCACTTTACACCCATTGATTACGATCTTCTTCTACTCAATAAAAATTATAAATACAATGTTGTCGCCCAAAATTACGTAAGTGTAATGTAAGGGTAATCGCATAGACATGTTCAAGGAGTATAGTGACTACGTTACTATTTGAGCAGAATTGAGTTGTACTCTTTGTATTATAATAGTAGCTAAGGACTTTAGTGTTACACAGAATTGCTTAAATTGTCATTATACTAGCCATGTTCACGCAGCAAGTTGACGAAGCGTTTTCTTTAACCTATATGGCCTGTACTGGTGTTGACGTAAAAGTGTTTGAATATTTCTACACTAAATATAAACAATAAATTTGAGTATTAATGATGAAAAGCTACAACATATTATCTGTACTAACATTTGCATTGATAGGAATATCAATAAATGCAGCGGCGCACGATCCCAAAGAGCATACTAAAGAAAACCAAGCGCTAGATTGTAGTGACATGGAGGATATAAAAAACATGAAGAATAATGATCTCGTCGCTATGGCAATGATGAAAAAGTGCCAGAAGATGATGAACGGTGAAATGAATATGGACGGAAATATGGAAGTAGGAGGACAGACAGAAGATCGCAACTCGATAAAGGACACAAGCGAACAAGAGCACAAAGATAAGCACTAGCTGGATCTCCGGCCCGCATGAGTTAAACCCGCCCCGTGAAAACTTAAACAATAAAATGAGTCTAATATGAATATGATTAAAGCCATTCTTATCGTTATTTTAAGTGCAGTGATAGGTGTTGGTGTCTTTATTTATTCTGGCACTTATTCGATCGGTGCTGATGTGCCTCATAGCAAAGTGGAATATTGGCTGCTGGAAACACTTAGGAAAAAGGCTATAGAGCGTTCATCTGAAGATATTCAAGTACCGGCTTTGGACTCACCCGACCTTCTTTTGATGGGAGGGGCCGATTACAACGATATGTGCAGTGCTTGTCATTTAAAGCCGGGTAAAATTAGAAGTGATATGAGTTTGGGCTTGTATCCCACACCTCCTAATCTTGCGACTTATAATGGGGAATTAGAGTGGGAAAATGTTGACAAAATTAGCTTAGCCCGGCGACAATTCTGGGTAATCAAACATGGTATTAAGGCATCAGGCATGCCAGCCTGGGGACCGACACATGAGGACGAAAGAATTTGGGCGATGGTAGCTTTTTTACAGCAATTACCTGATTTAACGGCAGAGCAGTACCAAATACTGACGGCGCGCGATCCCAAGATCAATCAAGAAATGGCCCATTAATGAGCCAAATTAAAGAGCGATTTAACTATTAATGTTTAAACACAGTGTAGTGGTTAACTAATTCCGGACTTTAAAATAGGTTGGCTCTCCGCTTTTGCAGGGCCAGCCCGTTATTGAATGTGTGCGGCCGTTCCAATAGTTGTAATTCATCAAGCAATGGCTGATATCACGCTTTTCCTCTTGCAAAGAATTATATCCGGTTGCTGGTATCGACTCTGACTTCAAGCTTCTGAATACTCTTTCCATCGGCGCGTTGTCCCAGCAATTTCCCCTGCGACTCATACTTTGCTTCATCCGATAAAGCCATAACCGCTGTCTGAATTTGCGGCTACCATACTGGCTTCCTTGGTCAGTGTGAAACATGATTTTTTGTGGACGACCTCGTTGCTCATAAGCCATATCTAACGCGTTTACGACGAGTTCTGCATCAGGCTTAGCCGACATCGACCAGCCCACAATACGTCTCGAGTATAAATCAATGACAACCGCTAAGTAGTGCCAGCGATTGCCTGCCCAAATTTACGGAATGTCACTGCACCACACGCTATTTGGCGTTCCAACATCAAATTTTCGCTTTAATCGATTCGGTATGTCTGGACGCTCAACGGTTGTCGCTTTATAGGTATGTGAGCCAGGTTGCATACTCGTTAACTCAAGCTCTTTCATTAGTCTGCGTACTTTGAAGCGGCCAATATAAACCTCCCTGTCTTGCAGCATATCAACAATGGTTCTGTTACCTGCTAAGCGTCGACTGAGGGTAAATAATTCGTTCACTTGAATACGTAACATCGTTCGCTTAATATCTATCACACTGTTTCTTTGGCGGTGGTCATAATAGCTGCTAGTCGCAATATCAAATACGTCACAGACATTTTCTACCGTCTCATGCTCTCTCAATTGGTCTATCAGCGCGTACGTTCGTGCTCTTCCGACATCAAGAGATTACTCCGTAACGGACAGTAGCCTTTTTTAAAATAGATTTTTCCCGCTCTAAACGGCTTACTCTTGCTTCAAGCTCTTGGATTTTTTGCTGTTCAGGTGTCAGGGCTTTGGACTTAGGTGTACCGCCATTATGCTCTTCTTGCAATTGCGTCACCCAGCGGCGAACTGCTGTTTCGCCAATATCTAATGCTCTTGCCGCCTCAGGATTGAGTAACCTTGCTGCAAGATCAGGTTTGCTTCTTCAAACTTGAATTCTGCTGAAAACATACGTCTTTGTCTCTTCATTGAACACCTCTTCTAGGGTCGTAACATTACAGCCACATTACATTTTATTAGTGCTCTATACATTCAGTTACTTGCTGGTAGTCTTAGTTTTAAAATTCTCACATGAGTTAGTCAGATTAGAGGACTTATGTCAAAAAACAACAGTAAATTCTTTGCGCCCACTTGTGTACCGCGTCGCCATTTTGTCAAAGGAACCCTTGCCGGTTCTATTGCTATTGGTATGGGAAACTTAGGTACAGCATTTAGTCAAGAACATGTCAGTTCTACCAAAGCCAATACGTTAACAGGTAACGAATTTGATCTCACCGTGAGTGAGACAAGCGTGAATTTTACCGGTAATGTACGGACTGCAACCACGATCAACGGCAGCATTCCTGCACCCACTTTAGTTTGGCGTGAAGGCGAAACGGTGACTATTCGCGTTACCAATCGTTTATCGGTTTCCACGTCCATTCATTGGCACGGCATCATCTTACCCTATCAAATGGATGGCGTACCTGGTATCAGTTATCCCGGTATTGCGCCCGGCGAAACATTTACCTACCGCTTTAAAGTGCAGCAGGCAGGTACTTATTGGTATCACTCCCATACTGGCTTTCAGGAAATGACCGGTATGTACGGTAGTATCATTATTCAGCCTAAAGCGGGAGAGAAAATAACCACCGACCAAGACATGGTGGTGCAACTTTCTGACTGGACCGATGAAAATCCCATGTCTGTTTTTGCTCATTTAAAACAGCAAAGCGATTACTACAATTACAACCAGCCTACGGCGCGTGACTTTTTTAACGATGTATCCCGTTACGGAATAGGCAAAGCAGTGGCAATGCGCAAGATGTGGAACGAAATGCGTATGAGCCCGACAGATTTAGCCGATGTATCCGCTACAACCTTTACCTTTTTAATGAACGGCCAAACACCAAACGGCAACTGGACTGGGGTCTTCAAACCCGGCGAAACACTGCGCCTGCGCTTTATTAACGGCTCGAGCAACACCTTCTTCGATGTACGTATTCCTGGTTTAAAGCTAAAGGTTGTATCTGCTGACGGTCAGGATGTTGAACCTGTTAGTGTCGATGAATTTAGATTTGGCCCAGGAGAGACCTATGATGTTGTGGTCAAGCCCACCGATGACGCCCACAGTATTTTTGCCCAGTCGATGGATAGAACCGGTTATACCCGAGGAACATTGGCAGTGCAACAAGGACTGATAGCCGAAGTCCCTGTTGTAGATAAACCCGTTTGGCTAGCCATGAAAGATATGATGGGCAATATGGCGCAAGGTGATGATATGTCTGGTATGGATCACGGCAGTATGCCAATAGATCATAGCGCCATGGGACATGGTGCTAAGTCTATGGATCACAGTCAGCATGCTATGAACAACAGTCCCTTGGCAATACCTTCGCAAACCGTCAATCACGCACGAAGCGAGTATGGTCCGTCAGTAGATTCCCGAGTGGAAATGCCCAGAACCAATCTGGACGATCCGGGTATCGGCTTACGTAACAATGGAAGACGCGTGTTAACCCTGGCTGATCTGCATACGCTAGGAGGTCCATTCGACCCTCGTTTACCTGAGCGCGAAGTTGAACTGCATCTTACCGGTAATATGGAACGTTATACCTGGTCCTTTGATGGACTGGAGTTTGGAAAATCTACTCCGGTGCATTTTCGTCATGGAGAACGCGTCAGGGTTATTTTACAAAATGACACTATGATGACTCATCCCATGCATTTGCACGGTGTATGGAGTGATCTGGAAAATGACAAAGGTGAATTCATGGCCAGACGCCACACCATACCAGTACAGCCCGCGCAGCGTATCAGCTTTCTGGTAACCGCCGATGCTCTCGGGAGATGGGCATGGCATTGTCATCTGCTATTTCATATGGACGCAGGCATGTTCCGTGAAGTGGTGATTTCATGAGGAATAAACAAAAAATGATTAAAAATAGCGTTATTGCAAGTGTGTTGTGTATGTATTCACTAGCGGCACTTGCGCAGCAACATGTTCACACTGAATCTGCGGATGAGACACCAACGCCCCAAAATACCATGAGTGGAATGGATTCTATGCAAGGAATGGATCATTCCAAAATGCAGCAAAATAATGTTGAAAAAGCGGATATGTCTAAGGATAAAAGTGCCATGAGTGGTATGGACGCTATGCAAGGGATGGAGCATTCCAAAATGCAGCAAAAAGATGCTGCCGAAGCAGATATGCCAATGGATAAAGATACCATGAGTGGAATGGATTCTGTGCAAGGGGTGGATATGTCCAAAACTCCGCCGCTTGACGCACGGGATCCTCATGCTTACTCGGATGGGTTAACCCTAGATAGCGGTGCTTTTGCCTTGCCCGGGCCTCGGCAATTAAAAATGGCCGATGAACATGCATTTTGGGCAGTCACCTTTAATCGTTTTGAATATGCCGATGGCCTGTCCAGTAGCGTGGGAAGTGTCAGTCAATATGATGCGCAAGCTTGGTATGGCAATAGTTACGAGCGCTTGGTAATTAAGGCGGAGGGGGAATTAACTGACAACAAACTGGCCGAAAGTGAGACCCAGATATTGTGGGGACATGCGTTCAGCACCTTTTGGGACAGTCAGATTGGGCTCAGATTTGATAGTTCAGAAGGTCCTTCGCGGCAATGGCTAACACTTGGTGTACAAGGACTGGCTCCTTACTGGTTTGAGGTGGATACCAGTCTTTCTGTCGGTCCGGAGGGCCGTACCGCCTTTAATTTAGAAGCCGAGTATGAGCTACTTATTACGCAGCGCTTGATATTGCAACCTCGTTTTATTGTCAGTGCCTTTGGCAAAGATGACTCTGAAAATGGTGTCGGCAAGGGACTTTCATTGTTAACTACGGGAATTCGACTTAGGTATGAATTCAGCCGCCAATTTGCTCCTTATCTAGGTGTTGAATGGACCGGAAAATATGGTAATACCGCAGATTTTGCCAAATTAGAGGGCCGGGCAACCAGACAAACACAGTGGGTTGCCGGGATACGTTTCTGGTTTTAATGAAAAAAGCAATGCCCCGAACGTCTACATCTCGGTGCAAGGCCACAACAGATTAGGGAAGGATTGAGGTGATAAAAGGTTTATTTGGGCAAGTGAGTCGGATATTGAAAATTGCATACACATAATCCATAAGTTTCATTCATTTAAAAATAAGAGACTAAATTAGATGCAACGTAATTCGTATAATAAAGACAGCCTAAGCCTAGCCGGAGCGGTGGCCATGGGCACTGGAGTCATGATTGGCGCCGGCATATTTGCATTGACGGGGCAGGTCGCCGAGTTATCCGGGTCACTATTCCCCCTTGCTTTTCTAATTGGCGCGATAATAAGTGGGTTTAGCGCCTATACCTATATAAAAGTATCGAATAAATATCCCTCAGCTGGCGGCATAGCGATGATCTTAAAAAAATCATATGGACCAACGACGGTTACGGGCGCCGCCGCTTTGATGATGGCCTTTTCAATGATCATCAACGAAAGCCTAGTTGCCAGAACGTTTGGGACCTATACGCTGCAATTATTCGACATCGGGGGTGACTCCGTACTCGTTCCTATACTCGCGATAGGCCTGATAATATTCGCCTTTGTTGTCAACATCGCCGGTAATAAGATTATTGGAGCGATATCGACAATCACTGCGATTTTAAAAATTGGCGGCATACTGATCTTCTCACTGACAATACTTTGGGTATCTGGATTTACGTTTGAGTTTACACAAAGTGCACCAAGCTCAGAAAGTTCGACTACGGGTTTTATAGCTGGGGTTGCACTCGCTATTTTAGCGTTCAAGGGGTTTACGACAATCACGAATAGCGGCGGAGAAATTGTCGAGCCTAAGAAGAATGTCGGCCGTGCAATTGTTATTTCTTTGGCAATATGTCTGCTGGTCTATATGACCGTCGCCCTCGCTGTTGGCTCAACATTGACTATTAATGAAATTGCTACCGCTAAAGACTATGCACTGGCAGAAGCGGCGCGGCCTGCTTTTGGTGAATACGGGGTCTGGTTCACGGTAGCAGTTGCCATTATCGCAACCGCATCGGGTCTCCTTGCAAGTGTCTTTGCTGTATCACGCATGCTCGCGATGCTCACTGAGATGAACCTCATTCCACACCGTCATTTTGGCATGCCTGGTGATATTCAAAAACATACGCTAGTTTTCACCGTTATTATGGCAGGCCTATTGGCTGCATTTTTTGATTTAGGCCGCATAGCATCCTTAGGCGTAATTTTTTATCTGGTCATGGACATCATCATCCATTGGGGGGTGTATCGCTATCTTAGAGAGGATGTCAGCGCAAAAGCCACGATATTGCTAAGTGCTATAATTTTCGATTTGATTGTCCTTGGCGCGTTTCTGAGCATGAAAGCAGCGAGTGATCCAATTATTATCGCCATTTCTTTTGTGGGAATTATCGGACTCTTTGCATTTGAGAAGTACTATTTGTCAAAACTGCGGACCGACGACAAGGCAGAAAATGTCAAAGAAAAGCATTCCCATTAATATAAACTACTCTACTTGGCCTAGTGATCTTAAGCTGAACGGAATTTATACACTATCAGTGTACAAATCATTATTGCGTAGTGAAAGAGCGTCAACAAATATCGCACTTTCATCCAATAGTATTCTATTACATTAATCCAAAAGCCATCTTTATTTCTGGTGCGAATCTAATAACTTCACAAGTTGGCTTAGCTATTCATGGGCATAGTCTCTTTGCTTGGCGTTCCCAAACTCTTCTTTGTAAAAGTAGCAAGTGCCAAGCAGACTATCAGTTAATGAAGTAAACAAGCAAAAATTGACATTTCCTTCTGCTTTAACTTACAGATGTTGAAAACAGTGCACTGAATCGCCACCAATAACCTAGACTCTTTCTAGTTGTTTGCGGTATTGGTCCTCAAAGTTTACTGGTGACAGTAAATTATTGGAACCGTGCTTTAGTTTTACGTTATAAAACATCTCAATATAGTTAAATATATCAGTCCTTGCTTGCTCACGAGTTGTGTAAACTCGTTTCTTTATTCGTTCGCGCTTTAACAGTTGGAAAAAGCTTTCAGCAACAGCATTGTCGTGGCAGTTACCCCTCCGACTCATACTGCCTTCTAGTTCGTGTTCAGCTAGAAATGATTGCCATTCATAGCTTGTTATTGGCTATCTTGATCCGAGTACACCATGACTTTGTTAGTAGGCTTTCATCCAATTATAAATGCTGTGGCTAGTTACACCCAATCTCTGGGCAACATCTGCAACTGAATGATTTCGTTCAGTAACCTGTTTTACTGCCTCAACCTTAAACTCTTCTGGATAGCGTTGTCTGCTCATATAAGTCCACCTTATTTTTAGTCAGTTTATCTAACTAAAAGGTGTCTAGGGAATTAGTGGCACTTTAATCTTCGGCTTGCCCAATCTTACTGCTTTAATATAGAGAGCTTAGACTGTAATTCTTCTATCTTCTTTAATAGCTCTTGATTATAAGCTACCTTTTGCTCAGCGATATCAAATGCTTTTTGCGTTTCCAATAAAAGTCTTTGCTTGTCAGATTCTAAAGCCTTAATTTTAAGATCTTGCTTGTTAGCTTCGGTCTGCTGACCTATACGCATGCGACTTTCTACATAATTCTTCAGCGAGCCACCTGACTTGTGGGTCATTTCTTTTTGCATTTGTAACGCAATAGAGGCTTCATCTGCACTAAATCCAAGTTCGATTGCAATGGCTAGCGTTTTATCAAATTGTTCATTGGAAAACTTATGCCTAAGTGAGTAAATCGATTTTCCTTTTGGCCATCCCAAATCAGCAGTAATTTCGCTAAAAATTTTGCTTATATAGTTTGCTGTATAGGGCTTATGACTTTTCGAGTTCAGGAACAAGTGACCATCATATCTCTTGATGTCATTTTCGCTTAGGAAAGGCTCCAGTTCGTTTTCGATAAAGGACATGACTGATAACGTTGTCGAAAGAGGGAACTTAATAGGCATAGTGTTACCAAATTTTGCTTTCCTAGGCACAACATCAAAACGGTTCTTTTTCTCTTTGAATAGTTCCCTTTCGACCGTTTCCTTATAAAACTGATATCTCACAAGGCTAGCAATTGAAACTGGGCGCCCGCCCGCCATATTGATTATCTGAGCAATCAGCAACAATGACGCTCTTTCGTAGCCTTTAAAGCACGAAATAATATATTCATTCAGCTCATCGAATTCATTTTCACTGGCTGAACGGTCTTTATAATTTCGGCTATCACAGTTCTTAAAGAGCTTAGGATAAAGAAAATTGTTATTTGGTTTATCACCTTTAGATATCGCGATATCTCTTTGCAGCAAGGATGAGGTGATCTGATAGAAGGCCTTATTATCAGGAGAGTGCCCAAGAATATGCTCCCCGTAAACACCTTGTTTTTGCACCCAGTAATAAAATGCGTAAATCGGCATCAGGAAATCATTATTCGTGGTTTGCTTGGCTAGGTTTTCTTCACTTCGATAACGCGAATCGGCTTTTGTTACTTCTAAGCTCCAATCCCTGAATCGCTCCATGTGCTCGTCATTCATATTCAGCCATGACATATCATGTTCTCTACTTGCAATGTACTTAAACAATCGTCTTATTGCTTTCCTATACTTACTTTTAGTTTTCTCATCGCCTTCGAATTCCATTATGAAATCGGTTGGTGCCCACAGTACTTCGCCATTCTCATTTTGATAAACATAATGGTCCTTACGGTCATATTTTACCTTTGTTTCTATCAATCCAGATGTCATCTTAGACCTCCAACCTCAAGGGGATACCGAAGTACCTTATCGAACTATACTTTCTATCACTGACCGCTTTTTTAAGACATTCATAGCTTCCCACTAACAACATACGTTCGCGAGCAGCCGCGACCACAGTGTACAGCCACGCTTTATCTATCAAGAAGGCGTTATCCAAAACAACCATCGCGTTATCAATCTTTTTGCCTTGTAAATTGTGAGCGGTTATTGAGTAGCGAAGTGACAAGCAAGCCATATCATCTTTGCTCAACTCAAGAGTTTCTCCTCCAATTGATATGCTCACGAAACACTCTCTTCCGCGAACAAACAATGGCTCTTCGAATATTTCGCGAATGACAGCGAATACGCCTGAAGCGATATTCAAAAATGCGCATTTGCTTTTGAATAACACTGGGTCGCTTTCATAAAAGACTTTCTCGCCAACTGAGATAGAAGGGGCTTTCTTCCGATAAAACCTTACTTGCTGTATCTGTTCGTTGATCCTTTCGCATAACAGCGTGTTTGCACATACAACTGTAGGTGCAACGTCGTACCTTTCAAACGTTTCAAGCCAAAGGTTGGCGGTGAGATTACTCAACGCCTCGTGAGAGATTTCAGTGGTTTGGTATATGCTGATATTCTTGCGGCTAACAAAATCTTCAGTTGGTATTACCTCAACATCAAATTGTCCGTCAGTTTCCGATAAGGCTTTTCTCAAAGCATGTAGACCGTTACTGGAAGTACTATCGTAAGAATGTCCCAACCGTGTAACTATGTTTGAATCGGACAAGGATAATTGATGAAACATATTGCCGGGACCCAGTGGAGGTAACTTTTTGTGGTCGCCCACGAAGCAAATTCTTGCGGTAATTGGCAGACATTTAAGCAGTCTGCACAAGCTTAAAAAGTCGATGGACTGAGCTTCATCAATAATGACAAAGGACTCATTCAGAGCGCCTCGTCTATTGCGAGACTTCGATTTTGTGATGAAACGCTGGACTGACTCTGCAACAATCCGAAATAGCCCCAATTCTTCATCGTATGATGAAGGGGATATTAACCAAACGTTTTCCCCATTTTCGATAAGTGCGTCAATTGCTGAACGCACTACAAGACTTTTACCAGTCATAGTACAACCGTCGATAATCGACAGTGTGCTATTGCAAATGTTATTGAGCGCCCTGAGCTGAATATCATCAAGTTTAATACCCAAAGCACTTAGCTTTATTAGCGTTGCTTCAACATCGACTCTTACATTTTCTTTATCGCTGTTTAAACGTATTAGTCGTTTTCTCAGCAAGGCATTAACCGTTTTCTCTATGGCGTGATGACCTAAAACCTGAATCGTTTGCGTTTCATTGTTTAAACATAGCGTCGGGTAGTCAGATTCAATCCGTTCTATTTCATTTAGCTCTAATTCTATACTCTCTGTACCAAGTGCCTCTTGAACTGAATCAATAGGTAACGCCATATGCCCTTGCTGGCTGAAATCGGAATAAAGCAACGACTCAACAAAGGAAATAGCTCTTCTACGGTCGTTTTTTCTTATATTAAAGTGTTTTCTTATTGTTTTATCTAATTCACTCCAGTTTCTGTTGGGCGCTCTCACTGAGTTAATGGGGTAGAGCAGGTAAGGGTTCTTTTTGATATGCTCAACAGCCTTATCACCAAGTAACTGGCGAGTTGTTTCGATTAACTCCAGCGGTAAACATTTACTTTGAAAGAACGTGTTGAGAGCACTTTCCTGAGTAACTTTCTGCCAGCCATTCAATAGATTGGATATCAGAACGCTCGACATCTTCAATTTTTTGTTTTTGGCCAGCTCGTCTACATCGTTCCCACTAAGCAAATTAAAAAGTTTATTTTCATAGACACTAACGAGTTTTTTAGCCCAAAAACGGTTTATCCCAGCAAAATTGGCGTTATGGATAAGAAAGTCAGCAAGTACTTTGGGGCACAGATGCTCATCGGGTTGAAGCTTGGTCGCATCCTCTACTTTAAATTGTGAACCATACGTATGGTCGCTAACATGCTCACCAGTGACACGCCATATTTCTCCAACCAGAGGAATACTATTTATCGTTTCAAACTCTGCAACAGTAACGAGTTTTTGTCCCTCTGTGTTCAACTGAAATATGGCTGAAGCACCTCGGTTATCCCTTGCGGTATGAATGATGTGAGAGACAACGCCTGTCAATGTAACTGCATGATCTTCAAAGTTGATACTTGCCGCTCTCATCCGTGTTCCTTAAAGTGGTTATAAAGGCGTGGAATGTAACGGCCAGTTGCTAAAAGAAACTCTTCAGATGCGAGATCAAGCCGGATGGCGCTCAAGCTTTTTTCTAGTTCATCAATTTTATCCTCCAACATAGAAGTCGATTCATCACTCGCTACTCTAACTGGCTCCTTGGCTGGTTGGGAGTTTGAAGGATTAGCTAGCTTCTGTTTGCTAGCAAGTTCTTCAATCGGCCCGTTTATTTCAAACAGCTCTCTTAACTCGCTGTTTGTCTCAATTGTAGATTTGGGAACACCGTGTTGTTTACATATCGCCGTTTTATTCACCTTACCTTGATATAGAGGAATATTAGGGTTGGTCGCCAACCAGTCGAAAATCTTTTTCGCGTTAAGCTTTCCTTTTTCCTGAGCTGAGAGCTTTTTCTTTGGTTTACTCATCTTTACTCACCGGAAAGCTAATTACAGAGTTGGATTGTTCAATATCCGAAAAATCAATATTGTTTTCGATAAGCCTAGCTTTAAGTTTATCAATTTCGTTCTGAAGCGTTTTGTTATCGTTCTCCGACTGTTTTATCGTTTTGCTCTTGAAGTCCAACTGCTGCGACATGACATGCCGTGCATCTTCGAGCCTTGTTTCTGCAATTCGAACATCTTTTTCAAGCGCTTTATTGGCGATGCGCAATTGAACAAGCTCAGCCGCCAACCCATTGCTTTTTTTTTCGCTAAACGTGAGCTTTTCTTCTAGTTCGTCAATCCTTGTTTTCTGCTTGTTGCTGCGTTGAATCGATGCTTTTTCTTTTAAAAGAGCAAAAATACTTGCCCGATCTTCGTTGCCTTCAACACGAATACGTGTGGCAGAAGGTGCAGCTTTCCATGCTCTATCTGAAGTTTGGGCGGCGGGGATGTGGTATTTTTTCACGACTTCTTCGCTATTTTCCTTGCCGTTCCATAATCTCAATCCGCGAACACTTTTAGGAAAATCCTCAAGAACGTAATTGCCTTTACTATCTACCTGTTTGTTTCCATTAATCAGTTTGAAAGGAATACCTTCATCAAGCCACAGCTCAAGAATATCCAGCTTTTTATCAATACGACGAAAAGCCTCCTCCCTTTGCCGTTCTAGCTTGTCACTTTCTTTGCTCATCGTTGATCACCTTCAGCAAACAATGTTTTGTTGCGCTCCATAGTTCGCTCGTGATGCTTTATCAAAATCGATAGGTTCGACACATCACTCTTTGCCCTTAATCGTTCAACAGGTAACAAAGAAAAATCAGATTGTTTCTTCAGCAAAATGCCTAAGTCTTCCTTCAGGATTGTTAACTGAGTTCGCTTGATCTCTTGATAGGGGCAGCTTGAACACTTAAATGGTTCGCAAGGCGCTTCATTCCCATTTGAGTCACCTTGTCTCCGGTGACATGTTGCATGAGCCTTTGGTCTGCGTTTATGACCTCGACTACCCAACACTTGTGCCATCGCCTTACTTTTGTCATTGACTGATAGGTCTTTAAAATCCCTGCCAAACCTATCGTTAGTCAAATTATTAAACGTAACGCTCTGGTGAAGAGTTCGATAAACTTTTTTCAAATAGGCTGGGTACTTTCCCGCCATTTCTTCAGACCCCATAAGCAAAGCTGCAATATCTTTGGCTGTAGCTTCTACGCCGACTTCTTCAATGACTTTGTCGAGAGCTTTATTTTCTTCTTTGAGTGCAATTGTCGATTCAGCCGCTTCATCTTTAATGAACTTCACTTTGTGATGCAGTTGCTCGTGAACGTCTCTCGCTTCTGGCTCAGTCACGTAAACCATCGTATGATCTGGGTCGATGTGACCAAGTTGATGGCATAGAGCCAATAAATCGGCATTCTTATACTGATAGTGGTAGATGACTGCATAAATGCGTCGGAAGGGATGACTCTTAGTATCAAGCTGATCGCCGAGCATTAGCTGCAAAAAAGCATTGCCCGTGATTTTGGAATCTTTCCCTTTGTTGAAGTGGTATTTGTAGAATCCAAAACTCTCATCTTCGTTCAATCGAAAATTCGGAACGATAAACAAACCTTCAACGCCATTCGGTTGCCATGCTTTCTTTAAAGCGATTAAGCACTGAATAGCTTTAGTGCTGCCATTGTTCAATGTGTACCATCGGCGCTTCCTATTTTTCTCGTTGTAAAAGTTCGCCTGATACCAATTGAGCCTTTTATTAGCACATCGAAAGTGTTCTTCCGTTATTCCTATGAGCGGGCTTTGGATTTCAGCTTGCCGTCGAGCGTTGTAGGTTTGTAAGACGATATAGCATGCTGTCATTAACAACGTACAGATCCCAGTAATTGAGAATTTGTCAGTCGCGTTTCTCGATATAGTCAGGCTTGTTTTATGGACCTCAAGACCCGTTAATTTCTCTAGCTTTTTAATTTTTTGAGATTTACCCAAATATTCTGGGAACCTGCACTCTGTGAGTGTTCTATCTTTCAAACCTGCGCTAAGTTCCTTGTTCTTTAAACTCGTCACTTCCTTCACTGTTGAAATGATGAGCGGAGCATACTCAAAAACCCATTTATGTGAGCCACCAAGCAACGCTATCACTTCTTTCACATCAAGGTTTTTTGTCCTCCTCGGTGTTGTGCCAATTCTTTTAGACAAACTGTACGGGTTAGGAAACGGAATAAACTGCATCTGGTCACGACTATCTAGCTTCGCAAAACGATTCCATGTGCCAAACCAGTTGTTTAAAGATTTTGCAGAAGGCTGACTTGGAGTTGGCGCACCTTTATTCGCAAAATGTTTTGTGACTTTTCTTCCTTGAGTTTCCAAGTGATCCGCTACCTTTTTATAAGTCGAACGCGGGACCTGATTCTCCAAACTCACACAACCGATGTGCTGAGCGATCAATCTAACACGCAAACTGACCACAGACGAATGGGGGTAGTCATGAGATCTGCATAAAAATGGATCTAATTCATCTTTCTCGATGAGCCTATCAATTAAAGTATTGACGCGCTCGTGAAGTTGGAGCGCAACAGGGATTCCGCCCTGTTTTAATGAATCTAACATTTCGCTGATTTGTGTTTCAGGAATGCTTCTAAGCCTCAAGTGGCCGTGCAGGCACATATATTCAATGAATTGTGCTGCAACTGTTAGTTGAGACATCAACCCTGTTTTAACGAATGTAGGAGTATGTTTGGCATTATTTGCGTAGACATCGACGATTTCGATAAGTACCTTCGCATAGTCAGGGAACAACAAAATAGGCACTGGGTGCTGCCATCCCGCAGCACCGGGTATCCATATATTTTTAAGGTCTACCGTTCCTTCTTGTTTGACCGACTCATTGGCTTTCGCTCCTTCAATCACCGCCCAAAATTTTAATACAGTCCCTTCCAGTGCTAACTTTTCGTCAGTCACTGCGAGTTGCTTGGCGTTTTCAACTAATAGGTCTTCGTGCTCACTAATAATTTTTTCTGGCTGATCAGCATCTAAAAATTGATATTGAACATTATTAAGCATCGGCTAATCTCCCTTTAGCTTTTTTAAATAAAGAAGGGTTTGCAAACTCAACGTATTTGGCGAGGCCAAACGTAAAGCGCATATCAGGGGCGATATATTCATCGAAGTATTCTTGTCCATGTTTGTCTAACAAGGCCATTCCACGGCTAAGGTAATAGGCTTGACGTCTGAGCGTGTAAACAAATTCCCCGACACCAATTTGAACTCTATTGAATTGGCAGCCATCACCTTTATGGCAAAGCCTTCCTCTACAGATGCCGTTCTTCTTAGATTTATCTACGGGAGCGAAGATGTCAGTGCATGACGAACCATCTGGCAAAAGAAACCATTCTGGCAAGTCATCCTTGTTCTCGCTAGGAGCGATGAGGAGATCCTCGTCAATATTCTCAGGATCGAATCCATACTTTTTCAGCTTCTCATTTTTGTCTCTAAACTGAACTGTTGTCTCCAGTCGTCGTTGGAAGTCAGCGTTGTTAGCTTCATATTCGAGCTGAGCTATTGGATGCGACAAATATCCTGCTGTCACTCTGAGACTGCCATGATTTCTCTCCATTTGGGACTTGATTACATCACCATCGATCCCCTTCCTTAAGTTGATTTGATGTTTTGCCAAAAGCTCTAGACGAAAATAGGGCAGGGTATGTTGCTCTCTGAAATTATCTATGTGACGCCCAGATAAAAAGCTGAGTTTTGTCGAATCTGGTGTGTCCCATAAACTTTTTGGCTCAGCACCGTAGCTGATCATGTTGTCATGATGTTGAATGAGAAAGCTGATCACCTCACGAAGCTCCTTCTCATGCGGTTCAATGCTCACAGGCTTTGTATGCTTGCTGACCTTTTCTTTAAACCCGCCAATGGTAAAAGCGCTTTGAGGCAATGAATCAGGTAAGTTTGAACGGTCTAATATAGCGATAACATCTTTGTTCCAAGTTGTTTTTATCGCCAATCGAATATAACAGATGAGTAAGATATGTTTGGGCAGAAAAACACTGCTCCAGAACAAATCTTTCATACCAGTTCCTGTGTTTGGAAACCAATGTTTAACGTAGTCAGGAACTAGATTCCTCTTATCTAAACAGTAGGTTCGCAAGGTTATACCTAAAGAGAGTTGGTGCTGAACATATGCACCTAACATGACTTCTTTAGTGTATTTCTCTCTGGTTCTAAATAGCCTTGTGCGCTTTAACAATTTGCCCTTACCAAGTTGGTTTTTCGAGACAATTACAGAGACCTCTTCTGGCATTCTAAAAGTGAATTGTCCAGATTCGTCAATGGACGTGTAGGGAGCTAAGTCATCAAGCAGCTTTTTGTAGTTTGCAATTTCTTGCTTGCACGCATCTAGAATCGAATCAATGGGTTTGGTCAGATATTCTTGATACCGCTTCTTGAGTTCTTCTAATGATAAATGCTTTTCTAATACTGGGCTGGGAAGTACTGTGCCATTTTCATCTATAGGCTCTATTAGTTTCTGGGCTTTTCTTTCATCTCCAGCGCTAAACCTTGTGGAAAAACCACAGTTTTTAATTTCGACTTTATCGTTAATTTTACCTGCATGCTTATTTAAAAACGTTCTCAATGCTTGGCTTTTAGCAGCTCTTGTATTGATGTTTTGTGCGTCAATAATGTCCTCAAGTTCTGAAAAACCTAACCTGAAGTCTCGTTGATTGAGTTTTCTTAGCGGGCTTGTAAGGACATGCTTAATGGCTTCGTTTTCCTCAGCAATTGCAACGTAGCCTAAAGTCACTTCAAGCGATGATAAGGTTGATGAAGGTTGTTGATGTAGAATAGAGCTATTCTTTAAATCATTTAGACATACAGTCAGCAGACCATCGGGAGACAGCAGATCTGCAATTTTTGTGAGGTTAAGTTGGTAAAAAAGTGTTTTCTTTTTTCCGTTGGTTTTAGAGTACGTTTTGATTGCGAGTGTCTGCGGCTTATCTTCGATCACGATCTGTGAATCGAAGCTCATCTCGCTAATGAGTTTTCCATTCTTAATCGGGGTAGGGCAAAGGTTGATAAACTGTCTTACTATAGCGAGCCGTTCTTTTTCTTGTCTGGGGAAGTGGTCACAGAGAGCTTGTTCTAGCTCCTTTAAGCCATTGCCTACATGATAACGGATCAAATCCTGAGGCTTTTTTGCAAATAGGAGTCGCATATGTGTGTAGTCATTCTGTTCTACTATTTTTAGTACTTCAATCAGCTTTTCGATATCTGATCCTTGGGTTGGCTGATGCTTCGTTGATTCTTGCAAACACTTGAAACATACTTCCCCCAAGCTTTCAGTTGGCAATACGGAAGGTAGTTGGAAGCTGTCGATTGAGTAGTTTCCATTTATGGTTCTGATGGCATACTTGGGTTTAAATTTGAGTTTTCCAGAGCTAAGGAAATTGGTTTTAAACTTGTTTTTTTCTTCTAGGTGCTCCGGCAACGTCAATGCGTAATTGAAGAGGTATTGTCGGAAGATTACGCTTATCTGGTTGTTCTTTCTCTTAGGATTCAATGCATATAGCTTGCGCTCATAATCAATCAGAGCTGGACTGATTGAGTTAGCTTCAACGAGGTGTAATGAAGTATTTAGAAGCTTAGCTATAGACGAATTGCATAGGTGATCGTTTATAGTTCTAATCTGAGCCTTCAATATTGCCAAAACACTATATTCCAATGGGTTTTCTTTCGAAGAAGCTTCTACATTCTTCATAAGGCAGTGCAGTACTGAGTCTTTCTTAAACAGATTTGGAAAAAAATCAGGATCGACAAAGTTGGTCTTTGTTCTGGAGCCTTTCGTGGTTATTTCAAAAAGTCCGACGTGTAAATTCTCTTGATAATCCGAATTAGTCCATAAAACTGATTCGTAGGGTAATTCGGATATCTTAGCGCCGTTAAATAGGGGACCGCTGAATTGTTTTACAAAACGTCTGAATGCACTGCCATAGTCTTTTGCTCTTCGTACAGGAAAATGCTCTTTAAGTATAAGGTCAGCAGACTTAAATCCTTGAACGACGTCGCCTGTAGATAAACTTTTTGTTGGACTCGAAAGCAGTTTCATCAGGCTTCTACAGTTGTACAATTCGACTGACTGAATAAGCTTCGAAATTGCCAACCGACTGTTGTAGTGAGCTAGTGAGTTCGAGCCATCGTTTTTGTCGTCCCATCTTGAGGCGAGAAGACAGTCTCGGAAGAGGCTTCCTTCTGGCGCAAAATGTGCGAAGATTGGGTCATCAATATTTAGGAGCGCTTTGTTCTGATTCATTTAAATTCCGGCGTTAGACCGTCTAATTTTTATTGCTGGTTCGCATATGCTTATTTATATAAGCTTAATGCTCAGTCGGTCGGTCTGTCTATTTTTAAATTAGAATACCTTAAGACCTTGCTCGCATTGGCTGCTGCGCTAGAAATGGTGGTCGAAAAAAACATGTACG
>OJBZ01000120.1_pt1 | contig 52275 bp, 46 predicted proteins | sample 1591671 | NCBI WGS metagenome assembly OJBZ01 (sample SAMN05416850, study PRJEB24817) | seawater metagenome | isolation source: Sea water | place: Canada:Atlantic | collected 2013-07
TAATCTACATATAAGCTATCTCCAGCTCGTCTTGATGAGGTGCGTATTATAGACGCTATATTTATTTAGTCAAGAAGTATTTGCTATTTAATTCAAACAATTTACATCGTCCAAATCAGTAATCCACTTCCCTTTCGACTGGGTGGCATTATACGGAGTTTTAGATAGAAAACAAGAAGAGTTTTCAAAAACATTTTAACTTGATAAATTGAATTGATTGAGCCTACTATTAAAGAAAATAGTAGGCTCAAGTATTTCTCTATTTCTTAGATCTACATATTAGTCGAAAGTATAGCTTACGCCAACATTGCCACCATTTTGGCTGCCACTACCACCAAAAGCACTACTGATAGAAAACTGTCCGTCAGATGTAGTGTAACCGACACCAAATGCGTACCCTGTCTCACCTTCCCATGTACCACCGCCCAGACCAACACTTACTTTACCTGGCGTGTTGGGATAACGTAGAGCACCGAAAGCAAGCGCACCCGCTACTGCTGAGTGAGTCTCACCTTCTAAATCATTTATTCTTCTATCTGTATAACCAAAGGCTTCGGCACGATTTTGGTTAAGCTGAGAAACGTTAACTGCATCATTTGAATTAATACCAGCGGCAACATTGGTAATTCGGCGCTGGTTGTTTGCACTGCCTACCGATACGGTATTATCTGCCGTTGATTGTGAGTTTGCTCCTAATGCTACCGCATTGCTATGAGTCGCACTGCTATTAGCACCGATAGATACTGCATTAGCTGCTTGGACGTTCACCGACTCACCGATAGCAACAGATTTTGAGGCGTTAGTCTCGTTAGCAAAGGTTGGTGCACTATTAGCACCAATTGTAGCCGCTGTAGCACCAACTGTCGCATTACTACCTAACACTACTGAATTACTAGTAGTATCACCGATAATGTTGTCGTTGCCAACTGCATAATTAGCGCTGCCGCCGATAATATTCGGGTCTCCAAACGCACCTGAGCGATCACCTGAAACGATGTTGCCATTACCCACGCTGGTAGATTGATCGCCAGTCACCGTATTGTTAGTGCCCATAGCAATGCTGTCCTTACCTTTAGATTGAGCATTAACCCCAATTGCTATTGCACCGTCAGCAGTAGCGCCATTGCTGTTATAATTGCCTGCATCTTCACTGTCACTAGAGCCATTAACGCTAAAGAAGCGAGCTTGGCTGTCTTCGATTTTACTTTCTAATTCAATTTTAGCTGTTTCGCTAATACCTGAGTCGCCTTTATCACCGTCAATACCATCCTGACCTGCTGGACCTTGTTCACCCTGAGGACCTTGCGCGCCATCTTGACCATTGATGCCGTCAGATCCTGCTGGACCTTGCGGACCGATTGAACCCTGTAAACCATCAACACCATCTTTACCGTTAGTGCCATCAGTACCATTTAAACCGTCAACACCGTTTTGACCCGCTGGTCCTTGTTCACCCTGAGGACCTTGCGCACCATCTTGACCATTGATGCCGTCAGATCCTGCTGGACCTTGTGGACCAATTGCTCCTGTATCGCCTTTAGGTCCAGGTGTTAGCTCGATCGTATTTATCTGTGTTTGCAAATCTGTCAACTTGCCATCAACTGCAGCAAATGCAGCACCCACGTTATTGTAGTTCGCATTGCTTATTTTATATGTAGGTGCTTGGAACACACCTGTATTACTGAACTGTGCACCCCCACCTAAAGCGGTTGCTACATTACTGAAATAAGAAATACCTGTTGTTTCTAACTTTTTTAACTGAGCAATATTCACTGCATCAGTATCAGATGTGCCTGCTGCTACACCCGTAATTTGGCGGGTTTTCCAATTATTTGAGTCAACACTAGACGTATCGCCAACACTAAGTGCTGCCAAAGTAGATTGCCACGTTGAACTAGTATTACCGTCAGCTGAATAACCTGCTACACTTGCATCTACAGTAGTGACGCTTCGCTCTCCTAGAGCAATGCTGTTATCAATATTAGCGGTCGCGTTTGACCCTACGGACAAGCTATTGGCGCCTGATGCCCTACTAAAACTACCTATCGCTGAACTAGAAACACCTGATGCAATATTGTAGTTCCCCAATGCTGAACTTCTCTCTGCTAACGCTTGATTACTAAAACCCAATGAAGAGCTATCGTTAGCTGAGGCTGTATTATTGTAGCCTACTGCTGAACCACCTAAACCAGATGCTATATTGTTGTAGCCTACTGCTGAACTATTGTTACCTGATGCAGCATTATTGAAGCCTATTGCTGAACTGTTGTTGCTCAAAGCCTGATTATTGCGACCTAACGCTGAGCTACCCTCCTCAGAGGCATTATTATTAGAGCCTACTGCTGAACTATCGTTACTTGATGCAGTATTACCATACCCCACTGCTGAGCTACGTTCTCCCGAAGCAGTATTATTAGAACCTAGCGCTGAACTACGCAACTTAGAAGCTACGTTTAGACTACCAACTGCAGTACTACGCTCCTCAGCGGTTGAGTTGTCGCTACCTATTGCCAAGCTACGAACTCCGGAGGCTGTATTTTCGTTACCTATTGCGGAGCTGGCTTGACCAATTGCCTTATTACTAAAACCTACAGCCGTACCAACATAGCCTTCAACCTGATTAAGGCGACCTGCTGCCAATCCAAAACCTTCTGTTATTCTATTTTCGTTACCAAATGCTGAGCTTCTAAAACCTACAACATAATTTTCTGAACCTATAGCTGAACTGGAATTCCCTAATGCTCTATTGTAAGCACCTATCGCTGAGCTACTTTCACCAGAGGCAGTATTAGTGTTGCCTACCGCTGAGCTATATAGACTTGATGCTTCATTTCTATGGCCCATTGCTGTGCTAAAAGGACCTGAAGCAACATTGACATAACCTATTGCTGTTGCATTAGTATTCAAAGCTCTATTTTGGAAACCTACTGCTGAGCTAGAAGGAGCTGAAGCAACATTGATATAACCTATTGCCGTTGAATTGGTATTCAAAGCTTGGTTTTGAAATCCACAAGCTATAGATGTATTTTGTGGGGCGGTACTGCCATTTGTTCCACTGGGTTGCGTTATACACACTTCCGCTTGGCTACTCATTGCCGTCAATCCTAGCACGCCAGCAATAGCAACCCCTATAGCACTCCGGCGTAGTGAGTTGCCTAGTTTCGCAGCTGGCACTGTGCCCACTTGACCTGATCTATTATTAGACTTTCCACCCGACTTGCTGATTTCACTAACGGCGGTATAGCAACCCGTAGAACGATTAAAAACAACGCGGTAAACATGGTTTAACATGAGAGTATCCTGTATATATAAAGTCGCTATTAGGGCAACTATATGATGGCTATATAAATAGACTGATAGTTAAGCTATCACTATTAGACATAGACGTTAGTGTTGATAAATAGTTAAACAAGGAAGCTATTGGTTGAGTGTTTCTATGAACAGCCTGTCCACTAGAAAATTAAAATATTATTCTTAAAGTTTTGAGAGCTAAAACTCTCATCTCTAGAAATATTTCTGTGTAATTTTGATATAAAAGGGAACATTATAGATACATAATGAAATATTATATATTAATTGTAAAGTTCTTGTTTTGAATTTGTAACTTATAAATATATTCTTTAAAGAATATATTATGAGGCTGGAACAGAAAATACTGGCTAATATATATGTTTGACGAGTATTGGTTTGATGGAGTTATCTATTACATGTAGATGAGAATACTCATTAACCTATGTATGACAGTATGCAAGTCATTAAGAGAATAATGGTTTTTCATAAGACACAAAAAAGCCGCTTATCAATAGATAAGCGGCTCTTGTAAGATATGTTTAGAGTTGTTTTAGTATTAACTAACTTAAATGGTTAAAGTTTGAAAATAACTCATAGCAATCTAAAATAGGATATGGAAGATATCAAATTTAGTGTTTAAAATTTGCTTTAATCGTAGTCACGATACCTGATAACGCATAGATAATGCCGATCGCTAAGATACCAACAGGAATATCATAGAGCACGATGCTCATGACTAGCACCCCAATGATAAGCACTACAAAAGGTACTTTCTTTTTATCGAATTCTTTAAAGCTGTAGTATTTGACATTACTGACCATCAGTAGACCGCAAGTCACGACCCAAGCTGCAAACAGTAGCATGACGGCTGTATCGTATTGACCAATCCACTCGTTATGATCGACTGCAACCATCACAGCAGATGTCACCAATATAGCAGCAAGCGGACTGGCCAAGCCAACAAAGTACTTTTTATCGACGATGCCAACCTGAACATTAAAACGTGCAAGGCGAAAAGCAGCACAAGCAGTAAAGACAAACGCACAACCAATGCCGATACGACCTAAAGGCTCTAAAGCAAAGCTATAAATCAGAATAGCAGGCGCAACACCAAATGCTAACATATCTGCTAAAGAGTCATATTGCTCACCAAATGGACTTTGCGCATTGAGCATACGTGCGACACGGCCATCTGCGCCATCAAGAATAGCGGATAAAAAGATAGCCAAAGCTGCCTTATAGAACTCGCCTTGCGTACTCGCCAAAATCGAGTAAAAGCCTGACAGTAGCGATAAGGTGGTGATCAGATTGGGTGCCAAATAGACACCGCGACTAACCACTCGCTTACCTTCGGCTACTTCAGCTTCAATCACCTCAAATGTCAAACCATCATAGCTGTCGTTATCCGCTAGGCGAATATTAAACTCATGCTCATCAATAAACGGTGGCTGAGTCGCTGCATTATCTTGCAACGAGCCGTCGTTTAAGGACGAATTGTTCAAAGGTGCATTATTCGGCTGGCCGATAGGTGGCTGAGTCGTCATCTTAATATCCTTATTGGCCGTTATTGCTATTCGCCGACGAGCCAGCGCACATTGGTCGCACTATCAGGCGTCAAGTTTGGCGCGTCTTCTACTTTTAGTACTGGCTGTAAGAAACGTAATATCTCACGTGCATGGTTATCAAACTGCCATGGCGGATTGATAACCAGTAGACCTGTACCGTTCAGACCAACCGCAACATCATTAGGATAAATGTTTAGCTCACAAACCAGCTGACGCCTCATTTCAGTACGTTTGAGCTTTTTATAGAAGAGCTCTACGGCTTCGATGTTTTTGATTGGGAACCAAAGCGCATAAGTACCCTGTGGCCATTTGTTATAAGCCGCGACCAATAGGTCGATAAGGCGCGTAAAGTCTTTGTGCTCTTGCTCATAAGGGGGATCAAGGAAAATCAAACCGCGCTTTTCTTTTGGTGGAATAACAGCGGTGATACCTTCAAAAGCGTCACGATGCTGGATACCAATTGGCAACTTATGTAGCTGATAGTTCAACGCATCGTATTCAGTCGCTTTGGCTTCAAAAGCCTCAGCACGCACGCCAGCATCAGGCTTTTTAGCGGCGGTTTTTTCGACGTGATGGGCTACCCACCATGGCGAACCAGGGTAGACTTTATTGTCGTAAGTGAATTTGGCTTGCTTAATGCCTTCCATATAATCTTTGACAGCAGCTGGCGCCTTTTCAGTATCTGCTTTTAGAAAAGCTTGAATACCGCCTTTGGCCTCACCTGTTTTGCGCGCTTCTTCACTGCTTAGTGAATACAGTCCACGACCGCCATAAGCGTCAAGCACATAGAAAGGTTTGTTTTTCTGCCCCAGTTGATTAAGCAGTTGTACCAATAAAATGTGTTTAACCACATCAGCAAAGTTACCAGCGTGGTAGGCGTGTTTATAGTTCATAATCTCAAAAGTTTAAATAAGAAAAATTGCATCTATGGTAGCATAGGCAGAGTAAAAGATAATGTGGTTTTAGTAAGTGCTTTCAATAAAAACGCATTGAATGACGGTATATTGACAGCTGATTGATAATAATGAGATGAAATGACGCAGATTATTAGCAACCTTAACAAGACAGCGTTGGTCATTGATCATCCGATAGGTCAGGATAATCCACCATTACTGCTGCCAGATACTCGTAATGATAGCCAAGAAATTCCTACTCAGCACGTATTGCAAATGTCTGACTTTGCGGTTAACTGGGAAGATAAGCTGACGGATAAACAGCTCGATACCTTTGTTACTGACGGCTGGCTCATCATTGATGATGTGTTTAATAGTACTGCCTTATTAGCACTACAAGCAGAAAGCGGTTTTATTGACTATCGTGATGCAGAGCTGACCGCTGGTGTTCGCATCAGTGATATTCGCGGTGATAGAATACGCTGGATTACTGAAGATTTTTTTGCAGGCTACTATTATCTGCAAAGCATCAATGCTTTGGCCTCGCTATTCAATCGTAGCCTGTTTGCTGGTATTCGCCATAGTGAAGCGCATTATGCGTGCTATCCGACTGGCTTTGGCTATCAATGGCACAGTGACAATCCTGCTGGACGTGATGAACGTGTTATTTCGGCAGTGTTTTATCTCAATGATAATTGGGAAACAACTGACGGCGGTGTGCTAGAAGTCGTGGATAAACATGGCACGCACCATGAAGTGATGCCAGTCGCCAATAGACTGATTATTTTTGATAGTGATTTACGTCATCAAGTACAAACTGCGCATCGCCAACGCTACTCTATCGCTACTTGGATGCGCCGTGACGGTCTTGTACCCTTTATCGAAGTAGCCGTTTAGCACTTATCCCCTACTCTTTATTTATATTTACCATCTTAATTTATTATACAAAAGGCTTATCCATGTCTGACTCTCATAACCAATCAAGCGCATCTCAAAACACGACTCATCAGCAAGAAACCTTAGATTTAAGTATTGCACTGTTAGAGCGCCCTTCAGTGACGCCCGATGACGATGGTTGCCAAGATATGTTGTCAGCACGGTTAGAACAAGCAGGCTTTGATTGCGAGTTTATGTATTTTGGTGATAGAAAACAAAGCGGTGAACATGCCGAAGTTAAAAATTTATGGGCACGCCGCGGTACTACCGATCCAGTGATTTGCTTTGCTGGACATACTGATGTCGTACCAACAGGTGACGAAAAAAACTGGACCTACCCTCCGTTTACTCCAACTATCGCTGATGGGTATCTGTGGGCACGCGGTGCCGCCGATATGAAAACGGGTATTGCAGCTTTTACTGTTGCAGCCGAACGCTTCGTCGTCAATCATCCTGAGCATAATGGCTCGATTGCCTTTTTGATTACTTCAGATGAAGAAGGCCCGTCAATAAATGGTACGGTCAAAGTAATCGAGACTTTAGAAGCTCGTCAAGAAAAAATCACCTACTGTCTCGTTGGTGAGCCATCAAGTACCGATACGTTAGGTGATATTATCAAAAACGGTCGTCGTGGCTCATTGGGCGCAGAGCTTACTGTTACAGGTAAACAAGGCCATGTCGCCTATCCACATCTAGCATCTAATCCGATTCATGCGGCGATGTCTGCCCTTGCTGAACTGACGTCTACCGCATGGGACAATGGCAATGACTACTTCCCAGCCACGTCATTGCAAATATCAAATATTAACGGCGGCACTGGCGCAACCAATGTCATTCCTGAAACGCTAAACGTGGTTTTTAACTTCCGTTTCTCAACTGAAACGACTGAAGATGAACTAAAGGCAAAAACGCATGCTATCTTTGATAAGCACTTTGCCAACAGTAAAGCGAGCTACGATATTCATTGGAAGTTATCTGGTCAGCCGTTTTTGACCCCTGAAGGAAAACTGGTTTCGGCATGTCAGAACGCCATCAAAAAAGTGACCGATGTCGATACCACCCTATCGACTTCTGGTGGTACCTCCGATGGACGCTTTATCGCGCCAACTGGTGCCCAAGTCGTTGAACTGGGTGTACGTAATGCAACGATTCACCAAGTAGATGAAAAAGTAGAAGTCGATGATCTAGGAAAGCTTGCCCAGATTTACGAAGGCATTTTGGAAAATTTGTTGCTAGATTGAATGTAGTATTAATTGCGCCTGTCTAATTGATTACATCTGTCCAAAGAAAAAGCGCTACCTAGGTTAGGTTAGCGCTTTTTTTGTCATTGTTTTATCGACAATGAATTGAGTGGCTTAAATTACTTAAGCCAATTACTAGCTTTACTCGATACCAATATAGACATCAACTTGACCGTATTCTAAGTTGCCACCGATATAATGCTCGAAGTCTACATTGAAAGTACGGGTATGCTCGCAATCGAGCGCATTAAAATACTCCCAAGCACTTTCCCATGCATTCATCACAGTGTTAGGCATATAACCTTCTTCAGAAAATACCAAGTACTTTCCTGCAGGAATATCAACCGTCACTACATTACTAGCATTGGCCACACTGTCGCTTTCTGATTGTGCATCTTGCTCGCTGGCTACTTTCCAACTGGCCACAACGTCAAACGCCCCTGCTAGATCATCGCTTTCGTAGTTGTGATAGACACCATAAATGTCTTCACCTTCAGGGAGTTCACCCGCGTGATTTTGATAAAATTTCTGCCATAATCTACCAAGTTTGGCAGTGTCATGGCTTATCTCAGCGTTATTAGTGGTACGAACGCTGATACCGCGACAAGCTATCGCTTCTGGTAGCTCTTTAATTTGTGAGGTCATGATGCGGCCTTTGTTATCTGTTTATTTAGTTTTCTGTTTATGGCAATGCTGGCAGATCGAATCGATTAATCTGCTTCATCAATCCAGTTCATTTGAATGGCTTCTAAGATGCCTTCATTTGATTTTTGTGGATCATCATCAAAGCCTTCCAGCTCAGTTACCCAGCGATGCAAATCAGTAAAGCGAATGTACTGTGGGTCTGTTTCTGGAAACTTCTCGTAAAGCTCAATCGCGATATCTAAGCTGTCTGTCCATTTTAATTTTTGTGGGGTCATAACGGTACCTTTTTTTAGTCGTTTTGAGAATCATCGTCTTAAAAGTGATGCCATCGTCCTAATACTGACGACTTGATGGGCTCTATCCTACCAAAATTCAGCAAATGATTATAGCCAAGTTATTTTACGATGCTATTTTTCAATACTGGGTTTCAATACTGTTTTGCGATGTAGCTTAGGCTGATTTAGTCGATTTTACCGCGACTTGATGCTCATTCCATGTGTTAATGGTATCCGTCAAATGCTCGCCCATCATATCTAATACTTCTGGTGTACGCATACCTTTGTTATCTGTAAAAACAAACTTAGTCATACCAACGCCCATCAGCTGATTTTTGACAAAGAACCGATGTTCAAAATACACGTATTTATGATCCCATCCTGCGACTGCACTGCTAAGCGTCATTTTATCCAAAAATTTAATTTGCTTAAGATAAATCATCTCTTGCATGGCAATCACCCAATTCAGCGGCTTAATGCCTTTCTCGTGACAGCACGCCTTTACCCAGCGTGTCACGTTTAGCTCAATAAATGATAAATAACGATAATTGGGTAAATGATCGCGAAATCCCATATCGTGGGGCAAAATTCGATAATGACGGACGGTCGGTGCAGTCAATGTCTCTAGACTGATAGTTTCGCTCGTCGATTGATGCTTGAGCTGTTGCTTAAGCAAGTTAACCATAATAAAAAAACGCAGTAACATGTTCATAAATCTTTCTCTTATTTCATCGTATTTATAATTGGTAATCGTCTAACGTTGAAGCAGTACAAATGGGTTAAAGAGTTAATAAAGCGCAAACCACATACTAAGTGCATAAAACATAGTTGATTTTGTGATCATTGAAAACTCACCGTAATTGGAAATAACCCCAGTCTATAGTCGGTTCATAAATGCCGCCCACTTTAACGCAAAAAAAGCCACCTCAGTGACTTTCTTTATCTAAAAACTTATCTGCAAATAATCATGGTTAAAAACATAGCTTAGAGATTAATGACCGCCGCCATTGATAGTACGTACCATCTCTTCTACCATTTTCTTAGCATCACCAAAGATCATCATCGTTTTGTCCATGTAGAACAAGCTGTTATCCAAACCTGCATAACCGGTACTCATTGAACGCTTGATAACCATAACCGTCTGGGCTTTGCTGACTTCTAGAATCGGCATACCGAAGATTGGAGAAGTAGGATCATCTTTCGCAGATGGATTCACGACGTCATTTGCACCGATAACCAAGACCACATCTGTACTTGCGAAATCTGAGTTAATCTCGTCCATTTCTAAAATATCATCATAAGGTACATCAGCTTCAGCTAATAGGACGTTCATATGACCTGGCATACGACCAGCAACTGGATGAATGGCAAAGCGAACGTTAACGCCTTCTTCTTTTAATAGCTCATATAGCTCTTTTACCGCATTCTGTGCACGGCCTTGTGCCATACCATAACCTGGTACAATGACCACGCTGCTAGCATTAGACATGAGGAACCCTGCGTCTTCTGCTGAGCCCGCTTTGTAGTTCTTCGGTGCACCATCATCGCCGCCTGCGGCAACAGCTGACGTACCCATGCCACCGAACAAGACATTAAGTAGTGAGCGGTTCATGGCTTTACACATGATGTAAGACAAGATCGCACCTGATGAACCGACCAGCGAACCCGCGATAATCAGCATTGAGTTGCCAAGGGTAAAACCAATGCCTGCTGCCGCCCAACCTGAGAATGAGTTCAGTAGTGATACAACTACTGGCATGTCACCGCCACCGATTGGCGCAATCCACATCCAACCAAAGATAACGGCAATCACTGCCATCGCATAAAATGCGGGTAATGAATCAGTGACGAAATACACCCCACCGAAACCAATCATCGCAATGAATAGTAGCGCTTGAACCGGTTTTACCCAGCCGCCAACCAATGTTTTCGCCCAGCTTTTCGCTGCCAATTTACCAAAGGCAAAGACTGAGGCTGAGAACGTAATCGCACCGATGAAGCAACCGATAAATAGCTCGATGCGAGCAACGGCACCATGCTGCTGTTCAGTGTGTAATACCGTCGCAAGTGCAATCGCAACCGCTGCCAAACCGACGAATGAATGCATCAAAGCAACCGTTTCTGGCATTTGCGTCATCGCGACCGTTTTTGCCTTCCACATACCAACAAGAGCACCCAATACCATCGCACCGATGATCAACCAAAGCACAGGGCCTTCTGCTAAGAAGAACGTCGTGACGACAGCAATTGCCATCGCTGCCATACCAAAACGGTTACCGCGAATCGCTGTCTTTGGGCTAGACAAACCACGTAACGTTAAGACAAAGAGGATAGCGCCGACTAGATAGAACCAATCTGCATTTGCCGCAATCATTGCTGAGAAATCGTTCATGCGTCACCTCCGGCATCAGTGGTTGCTACTGGTGCTTTTTTCACTTTCGGTTTAAACATCGCAAGCATACGCTCAGTCACAGCAAAGCCACCGAAAATATTGATACTGGCTAAAAATACCGCAAAGGCACCAAGCAAACTGGTCGGTGTAAACATTGAACCATCAATCGTGACAGTCTGTAGCATCGCACCCACGATGACGATACTTGATAGAGCGTTGGTTACCGCCATCAATGGCGTATGTAATGCAGGCGTCACGCCCCAAACCACGTAGTATCCGACAAAAATAGCGAGCACAAATACAGTGAAAATCGCTACAAATGGTGTGCTACTCATGGCCGCACCGGCTGGCGCTGCAGCTAAAATAGTGGCAATCATCTAATCCTCCTAAAAATTTATTCATTACTGGCAAATGTGTAGTGACAAAGTATGTGGTAATAGACTATTCAAACTAGCGTTTGGCCAGTCGTACCTGACTGTCATGCGTCACTGCCAGTGCGCCCTGAATCTCGTCTTCCATGTCTAAGTTAAGTGCTAAGCTAGCTGATGCTTCATCGCCAGCAGGTGCAATCAATGTCGTAATAAAGTTAACAAGGTTATTGGCATACAAATCTGAAGACTGTGCGGCTAGCATAGATGGGATATTGGCGGCGCCAACGATACGTACGCCGTTGTCTGTGGTGATGGTTTCGTTAGGCACACTGCCTTCGACGTTACCACCGGTACCAGCCGCCATATCGATCAGTACAGAACCTGCCTTCATTTTGGCAAGCGTTGCGCCATGTACCAAGCGCGGAGCGTTACGACCAGGAATCTGCGCCGTGGTAATAACGATGTCAGCGGTGCTCAATGCTTTGTCCACGACAGCCGCTTGATCTTTGACATATTGCTCTGATGGCGTCCATGCATAACCACCGGTAGACTTAGCTGTTTCAGCCTCCTCTGCGCTCATCGGCACATCAAGCCATTTACCACCGAGTGACTCTACTTGCTCGCGAGCGGTTGGACGTAGGTCACTGGCTTCTACCACTGCACCCAAACGCTTTGCTGTCGCAATCGCTTGCAGACCTGCAACACCAACACCTAGGATAACGACTTTGGCTGGCTTAACCGTACCTGCCGACGTCATAAACATCGGAAAAGGACGTGAATACTCATTGGCCGCGAGCAATACGGCTTTATAACCAGCAAGGTTGGCTTGTGACGACAATACATCCATATTCTGTGCGCGTGACAGTGTACGAGGCAATAACTCCATCGCAAAGACTGTCGCGCCTTTGGCCGCATAAGTATCCAACTGAGTGTTGCGATACGGGTCGAGCATGCCAATGACAATCTGACCAGACGACAAGCTTTCAGTGGCTTCCGCTGGTAGGTCATTGACGGTAGTAATAATCTTAGACTGGGTGATCACCTCGGTGCGACTACTGGCAATGTCGGCACCGGCAGCCTGATACAACTCATCAGCATAGTATGCTGCTTGGCCTGCACCTGACTGAATGACGACTTCAAACCCAAGTTTACGCAATTTTTTGACTGCGTCTGGGGTTATGGCTACACGGCTCTCGCTCGTGATATCTGCACTGATTACACCGATTTTCATACCGTCTCCTTACTTACGTCCAATGACTATATTTACGTCTCACGACTACCTTTAATACCCTCAACGCACATCTAAAAAGCACAGGGGACAAAACCCTTTGATCATGATTAATCCATTACAGCGACCAAAGGTTATCAATTTAATAAATGATAGCTACTTTACCATCATGCCTTTTTATTATAGAGATATCGTTCGTCAAGTTTCATTGTCTAATGATGACCCACAAGTAAAATAAAAATTTAGGTATTTACACCATTGGCATACTTTTTGTTGGTATATTAAAGCCTTTTATTTTTCTGAAAAACGCTTAGCCGTTATATATACAGGCCTACCTCCATTTATTTTCTAACTCTAAATCCGTTCTTTTGTTAAAAACATAACGTCAATAAACATAAAATAAGCAAGGTGAAGTCAAGTTCCACCCATGCATACCGTATAATAAGAATACTTGACACTCGAAAAAACCCGTCATCAATTCATTATAATAAGGAATAACCATGTATTTTTTGCTTTCCCCTGCAAAATCTCTGAACGAAACAGACGCTATACCACTAAACTTAGGTAACTATTATAGTCAGCCCGAGCTAATCGAACGCTCACAAGAACTGATGAAAGTACTGAAGTCAAAAGAGCCCGTTGACCTACAAGAATTGATGAGTATATCTGACGATTTGGCTCAGCTTAATGCCACGCGCAATCAACAATGGCATTGGAGTGAAGTGCAACCGTTTACTAACGATGCCTCTCATAATGCCGCCAAGCCTGCAGGCTATTTGTTCGATGGCGATGTCTATACTGGACTTGATATGTACCATATGGACAAAGACACTGCTACTTATGTCAATGAGCACTTAGGTATTTTGTCTGGGCTGTATGGAGTACTCAAGCCACTCGATCTGATCCAGCCATATCGCTTAGAGATGGGTACCAAGCTAAAAAATGAGCGCGGTGACAATCTTTATGAGTTTTGGGGCGAGGAAGTGACTAACATTATCAATGCGCGTATGGCTGACAGCGATGACAAAACATTGGTTAATTTAGCTTCTAATGAATACTTTAAGACGGTAAAGAAAAAAGCACTGAAGGCAGACATCATTACGCCACGATTTGAAGACGAGAAAAATGGTCAATACAAAGTGATTAGCTTTTATGCCAAAAAAGCCCGTGGACTGATGGTGAAATATGCTGCTGATAATAAGCTGACCAATGCTGAACAGCTAAAGCAGTTTGATTTGGCAGGATATTACTATTGTGAAGATGCGTCCGATAATAAGACGTGGACGTTTAGAAGGGATGCGGCGGATCAGTAACTTGATATAATATGAGTCACAATTATAAAAAACCCATCATAAGCCGAAACTTATGATGGGTTTTTTATTCTCCAACCACTAAATGTTTTAGTACCTATATTCTAAAACGCAACTTATCTCTTGATACATCAAGTACCACTGTTTCATCATAAATATTATAGGTATGGAGACGATCAATATCTGTCTCCCAGTCCGGTTCAATATAACGTACAAAAGTTTCTTTATAAGACGTCGGTGTTAGCTCTTCTACTAGGTACAAAGCAATCCTACGCCCGTATCTAATAGTTCCATCTTGAGCAGTACGAAATAACTGACCATTTTTTCGAAATAGTGCGCCCGCTAGTCGTGAGCCACGCACATCAATCTTGAATGGTGCACAAGGATGAATGACCCAGTTATCTGATTCTAAGCTGTCAGAAGTATAGATATGCAGCTCTAAATCTATTGTCATATTTGAAACTGAACCATGCGTTGTAAAAAGATACCACAATCCATTGTGCTCTATGACTGCACTATCTGCTGCCTGAATGCCCGAAACTAACTCATTAACTTTCTTCCACTTTCGGGGAAAATCTGTCGCTTTTAATAGGTTAATACAATGAGTATCTGCAGCTTCTGGAATCATATATACCGCACCCTTATGCTCAAACACATTGGGAAAGCTTAAGTGCATGCTAATACCTAAATCTGCGGGGCCAGTGTCAATAATTTGACGGTTTTCATTCAGTTCTATCCACTCTATTCGACCAATATTCTCTTTATAGTTCAAGCTTTCAAAAAATATGTAACATCTTGAGTCGTGTTCAATATAAAAAGGATCAGCCCAAAAGCAGCCTTTCGCAGGCGGTATTTCTGTATATGTATGTATTGGTTGATCAACAGATCCAATAAAAAGGCTCCACTGATTGAGATAAAAACTCTTATAAAAAGTTTTGACAGTATAATATTTTAAGAATCTAGGTAAGTGTTTGATGGTCATTGATAAGTCAGGTTTATGATGAACCGTGTGTTCGTCAGTTGTCTTAATAGACTTTCCGGTATTAACTCCAACTCTATTCCTGTGGAAGTACCAATATAATATCGATGCTGCTATCCCATTTGACTTACGCTTAGTTAAGTTATAATCCCAATAAAATAGCGTGCCATAACCCTCCCCTACTACTTTATCTACATTAAGATGTTCATTTAATAATTGCAAAGTAACGACACTACTTTCCCATTGTTCAGCAAACTGCCAATATAACGTAGGCTTATCATGTTGTATTACACTGTTGCCATAATGAAAAAAAAGCACGCCATTTTTTGTAATACTTAAAATTTTTCCTGTCAGCGCTCTAAAACCAATATTAAGCAGGTAATCTAAATCCGCAGCTTCGATTTTCTCAATCACTGAATCTTCAATTTCTTCAGTGTACTCACCCTGCTTCGGTATAGACATGATAGTAGGCATTGAGCCATTTTTTGATAAGTCGTGGATAGAATAATGCTTAGCATTACTCTTAGTTCTAGAAAGAGAAGAGAATATTTTTTGATTAATTAGGGGAATAGACTTTAGTACACTGCGTTTTTGTTTTATATTTCGTTGAATAGCGATACAAACCTCGACAACTCCTTCATCCACCAATGACTTAAGTGGTTCAAAGTTGTGCCACGCCAAGGTCTTATCTTCTACAAGGATTCCAAGCCTAATCTTCTTCATCGTGATCACATTAAATGGCACACGATATTTTGCGAATTCTGACCCGCAATACGTGTCCAAACTCCTTTTAAGTAAAGTGTCATTCCATTATATATTCAAATAATAGCATATATAATAGTACATGTTAAAAGAAACTCACCATAAATTAGACACAAAAAAGCCCTGCTATCTTTCGATAATAGAATTTCTAATAGCCAAATAGAATTTATGACAAAATCATACTTTTAGCGAAACGCGATTCATCGAGAAAGGTCAGAAAATGGTCAATATCAAGTGAAGTGCTGAACAGCTAAAGCATTTTGATTTGGCAGGATATTACTACTGTGAAGACGCGCCTGATGACAAGACATGGACATTTAGAAGAGATGCGGCGCTTCAGTAGCTTCATATAAAACTACATTTACTACAATCGCTAGAAGTCACTAGAATCATTGCATTCAGTGCTTCTAGTCCAGTCATCAAATATCCTTTAGTTGAACATATGAACAGATCACAACAACCCTTCTTGTGCCATCATTTCTTGTACCGAGGCGCGGTTTAGCATGGCTTGATAATGTGCATTTAGGTGTGTCCAATCCTGTGCTCGACTCGCATATCGCTGACTCCAGTGAGCGATCATAAATAAATGAAAATCAGCACCACTTAATTTATCGCCTAACAACCATGGACCATTATTTGCTAATCCCTTTTCAACAATACCCCAGCAGTGGGTTAGTACATCATTCGCTTTATCTTTCACTTGCTGCAAATTGTGCTCGCCGTTGATGTACTGCTCGGGATGTGCCCAGCGATTAGCAGCTTCCTGCAGTGTAGAAGACATCCAAAACAAATACTGGTAATAGACACCGCGCCTAGGGCATCCTGTGTCAGGTGCTAGCCCAGACTCTGGGTGCTGATCTAACACATACATTAAAATTGCCGCAGACTCATAAATGACCTGTCCCTGATGCACCAACGTAGGTACTTTGCCATTTGGATTAATGGCTAGATACTCAGCTGATTTTTGCATGTTTTTAGACAGGTCTATTTCTATCATTTCATAAGACACGCCTAGCTCTTCAAAGACAGCATGGGTGGCCATATTGGCACCACCCTTATCCCAATATAAAGTATAAATAGTCGTGTCCTTCTTGATGTTGCGATTAATGCATAAAATATTGCACTGAATAATAAAGATTATTCTCTAACGTGAAATAATCGATATGATAGCGTCAGCCAGTTGAGGGATTTCCGTCATTTTCAAACCTGCAATATTGATTCTACCATTTGGCATACCGTAGATCGCGAACTCATCTTGCAATATCAGCATTTGATTTTCTGTTAGCGGTAATAGAGAAAACATGCCTTTTTGTTGCGAAATGTCCAAAAACTCTGCAGGTGCACCCCTATCTTTTAATGCTGCGCCTAATGCTTGGCGAATAGTATCTACCCTACTACGGTAGCTTGCCAGCTCGACTAGCCAAGCGTCTGGTTTGTCTAGCAAATAAGATGCCACTGCGGCACCGTGATTGGGCGGCATAGAGTAGTTGGCACGTGTGATGGTTTCTAAGAGTGTCTGTATATCTGCGTGACGCTCATGGTTCGTCGTCATCACCGTAGCAATACCCGTCCGCTCATTGTATAGACCCATATTTTTTGAACAGCTGGCGGCGATAAATGCAAAATCAGCGTCTTCAATCATTAAACGAAGTCCTGCAGCATCGGCATCAGGATCATCTCCAAAACCTTGATACGCCATATCAATAAACGGGACAACATTTTTCTGTTTACATTTATCAGAAAACAGTTGCCACTGCTCTAGAGAAGGGTCTATACCGGTAGGATTATGGCAGCACGCATGTAATAACAACACGTCTCCTTCTTTTGCTTTTTCTAACGCGACAAGGCACGCATCAATGTCTAACTGGCCATTTTTATTTTGCCAAGGATACATATCAACTGTTAACCCAGCACCTTCCATCAGCGGACGATGATTGATATAGCCAGGGTTACTGATCCAAACGGTTGAATCTGGAGAGAGCGTAGCGATCAAATCCGCAATGAGTCGCAACGCACCTGATGCCCCAACCGTCTGAATCGTGCATTGGTTTTTTAGACTTGGACTGTCACCCAGTACAAATTTTGCCATTTGCTGGTTAAAATTAGCGTTACCCGATAACATGCCATAAGCCTTCGAATGAGCTTCATGAGCAAGATGCATTTCTGCGTCTTGCACGGTTTTCATCACAGGCGTATTGCCATACTCATCCCGATAGACACCAACCAATAGATCTATTTTATGTTTGCGCTGGTCAGTACGAAACCTACCTAACAACGCCCACAATGGATCACCATTAATGATAGGCATATTGTTTAACATCATGATACTTCCTCAATTAATTTATTTTGCTCGATTGGACAAAATGACGCCAATGGTACTGAGTACGATGCCGCATATCATAATGACCGATAAAGATTCATTGAGTATCAGCGTAGCCAGTATAGCGGTTAATCCTGGTGACAAAGAGCCAAGTAATAAGGTACGAATGGAGCCCAGTTTTTTGACCGCATAAGAAAATGCAATAGTTGATACCACCCCTACACCAAGTCCTTGTACTAGGATAAACGGAAGCGCTTCATCAAAAGATACAGAACCTATATTGGTCTCCACAATACCAGACAGGACCATCATCAATGTCAGAAAAAACGAGGTATAAGAGAGCACGATAGCAATAGCGATTGGACTCAACTTGGTGCTTTTTAACCCTAAGGTATAACCCGCCCAAATCAGGCTTGCCATCAACAGTAACCCTACACCGTACAGAAGACTATTAGGCACTGACTGTGCACGCCCGCCAATCATAGTAGCGATACCAAAAAGAATAAGGATTAATGCGGCAAATTTCTTCAATGATATTCGCTGACGATAAAAAATAAAAGACAATATTGCGGCAAAGAAGACTGGTGTCCCTGTCAAAATAGTACCAACGTAAGCTGCTGGTACCGTACTTGCACCAAAAGCGGCCAATAAAAGAAAAGGCACGCCACCAAGTAAAACAAACATGATGTCTGGCAGTCTTATATTTTTGACTTCATTCAAACTAGAGAGTACCCAAGGAGTCAATAAGACCAGCGGTACACTAAAGCGAATAAGCATGACATCCGCAATACTTAGCGACGATGCTCCAACCGCTCGTACAGTCAACGCAAAGCCTGACCAAATCAATAAGACGACGCTCATCGCCACATAGCCTTTGATTAGTGGCGACATTACAAACAAAGGATTTTTGTGCGATGAGGGATGGAATATCGTATTCATAGTCGTGTCTTATGCTGGTATACAAAGACCAATTATCGATTAAAATACGCGCTTTTATCTCTATTTATTCATTGCAATTTTACAAATATTTGGTGGATAATGCTAATTAAAGAAAAATTATTGGCTTAAAAAAGCCAAAAGGTAAATTATGGACAAAATCGATCGCCATATCTTGGAAGTGCTTCAGAAAGAAGCGCGCTTATCTACAGCCGAACTGTCCGAACGTATAGGGCTGTCGCCGTCTCCTTGCGCGCGACGCCTAAAACGTTTGGAGGACGAAGGCTATATAGAGAACTATCAAGCAAACGTAAATAAAGCCAAAGCGGGTATTGCAATGAGTTTCTTTGTGGAGGTCAGTCTTAACAGCCACCAAGAAGACTCTATTGCAGCCTTCGAACGCGCCCTGTCCAATATGGACGAGGTGATTAATGGACATGTGGTATCGGGTTCTTATGATTATTTATTAGAAGTAGTGAGCCCTAATCTTGATGGTTATGAGCGGTTCACACGTAAGCTACACAAGCTTGCTAGCGTAAAAGACATTCACACTCATTTATCGGTGAGAAAGGTAATCAATAAGACAACTTTACCTATTTTTGTTTGAGACTCTTTTATACAGATTAGGAGAAAAATGTCTCGCTCGACCCTTTATGATTTCATTTGAGTTAAGCGAGATACAATGAATTAGTAGATAGTATTGGAGAAAATGTATATCTTATATTCCTTTTCTTGCATCACTTTCAATAATTTTCTAGCTGCTCTTTGAGCTGTTTCAGTGTAAGTGTAGAATTAGGACGATGAATCATACGATGGCAATTTGAACAAAGTACACAAACATCGTCAATTGAACTCCTATAAGAAGTTTCTCTTTCAGATAAAGGATTTAGATGATGGCACTCTATGTAATGTTTACCTAACTCTCCATAAACGTCTTCAAAATTGAATGTGCAAGCTTGACATGTATAACCATAAATATCCTTAGCTGCTTTTACTAGCTGAGGGTTTCTTGCAAAATAAGATACCTCCCTAAGTTTCCGTTCACCTTCTTCATATTCACTAGCATGACCAGAGGCATCAATTTGGTACTGTAATACTGACTCACTTATCTTTAATCCATTGATTAAAAAATCAATATAACTTTCAACATTGCCAAAACTTGATAGTTTGCTGTCTGCTTCTTTGACTCTGTAAACATTACCACTGGGTCTAAAATTCATCTTATAACCAACGTGCTCTTTAAACTGACTCCAAGTGAGTTCAATTTTTTGTGTTTTAAAGAAAAAAACAAAAGGGTAATGGCCGCTCTCCCAAAGAAAGTTAGACAGTTCTGACATTGGCTCTCTCCAAAACTCTTTAACTACACAAAGAGCTGGCAAATCTCCTGAACCACCTGTTGTTCTTATTAACAGCATTGCATCATTAACATTCAAACGTTTAATGACACTTTTAGCGCCTGCAGGAACTCCCCATACGTTGCAGAAACCATCAGGAAAACTCTCTTTTAGTCTCTTACTCATTTCATCTTTTAAATCAGCTGGGACATTCTGAAGAATATGCTCTACCGAGATTTCACTGAAAATAGTTTTAGGAAAATCTCTTGCTGAACCTTTCAAGCCAACATCGTGAAAAAATAATTGCATATTCAATCCTTCAGAAATTTATTGATAATTATTTATACTTCAAGTCTAAATAATAGCTGAAGTATAGTTTATACAATTGTAATAAATTTATATGAAATTTAGACATAAAAAACCCCAATAAGCTAACGCTCATTGGGGTCTCATTTCACAAAGTGCTATGGAACAAAAACTATAACACTAAGACTTATATATATGAACGACATATATTACATCATGCCGCCCATTCCACCCATACCGCCCATTCCAGCACCGCCGCCCATAGCAGCCATACCGTCATCACCTTGCGGTAAGTCAGTGATCATAACTTCAGTCGTTAGCATTAAGCCTGCAACAGATGCAGCATTTTCTAGCGCTGAACGAGCAACTTTAGCTGGATCAAGGATACCCATCTCTAGCATATCGCCATATTCGCCAGTCGCTGCGTTGTAACCGTAGTTACCACTGCCACTCTTCACTTCGTTAACCACAACTGAAGCTTCTTCGCCAGCGTTGGTTACGATTTGACGTAGTGGTGCTTCCATCGCACGACGTAGGATGTTCATACCAGCGTTCTGGTCGTCGTTATCACCGCGTAGTTCAGACAATGCATTCATCGCACGAACCAAGGCAACACCGCCACCAGGTACAACGCCTTCTTCAACCGCTGCACGAGTTGCATGTAGCGCATCGTCAACACGGTCTTTCTTCTCTTTCATTTCTGTTTCGGTTGCTGCGCCGACTTTGATCACTGCTACGCCGCCTGCTAGTTTAGCAACACGCTCTTGTAGCTTTTCTTTGTCATAGTCAGACGTAGACTCTTCGATTTGACGGTTGATAGACTCAACACGGTTTTCGATGTCAGCTTTGTTGCCAGCGCCATCAACGATAACAGTGTTTTCTTTACCGACAGTCACTTTCTTAGCAGTACCAAGTTGCTCTAGAGTAGCAGTCTCTAAGCTTAGGCCAATCTCTTCAGAGATTACAGTACCGCCAGTTAGCGTTGCGATGTCTTCTAGCATTGCTTTACGACGATCGCCGAAACCTGGTGCTTTAACGGCACAAGTTTTCAAGCCGCCACGCATATTGTTTACAACTAGTGTCGCTAGTGCTTCGTTTTCTACATCTTCAGCGATGATTAGCAACGGCTTGCTCTGCTGCATTACTTGCTCAAGTAACGGCACGATCTCACGGATGTTGCTGATTTTTTTGTCAACCAATAAGATATATGGGTTTTCAAATTCAGCAGTTAGGCTGTCTTGCTTGTTCGCAAAATATGGGCTGATATAACCACGGTCAAACTGCATACCTTCTACAACTTCTAGGGTATCTTCGAAGCTTGAACCTTCTTCAACAGTGATAACGCCTTGCTTGCCTACTTTTTCCATCGCTTGAGAAATCAGTTCACCGATTTTGGTGTCTGAGTTTGCAGAGATAGAACCAACTTGAGCGATTGCTTTGTGATCGTCAGCTGGCGTTGATAGTTTATGAATTTCTTTAACCGCTTCACGTACCGCTTTGTCGATACCGCGCTTAAGATCCATTGGATTCATGCCAGCAGCAACTGACTTCATACCTTCTTGTAGGATTGACTGAGCCAATACAGTCGCAGTTGTTGTACCATCACCAGCGACATCATTAGTGCGACTAGCGACTTCACGTACCAGCTGTGCACCCATGTTTTCAAATTTGTTTTCTAGCTCGATTTCTTTGGCAACAGATACACCATCTTTAGTGATGGTAGGTGCGCCAAATGATTTGTCGATAACAACGTTACGACCTTTAGGGCCTAGTGTTACACGTACTGCGTTTGCTAGAACGTTTACGCCGTCCATCATTTGTTTACGGGCATCAATGCCGAATTTTACGTCTTTTGCCATGTTAAATTACTCCACTATTATAAGTATGAGAATACAATTGATTGATTTGATAGTTGCTTATCAAAAGCGATTATTAGAAACTGCTATCAAAATGTGCTGAGTATAAAATAATACTCAAAAGGACTAGCCTTCTAGCACACCCAATACATCAGACTCTTTCATAATCAATAGTTCTTCACCGTCAACCTTTACGGTTTGACCAGCATATTGACCGAACAAAACTTTGTCGCCAGCTTTTACATCTAACGCACGAGTTTCACCATTGTCACGAACTTGACCATTACCAACTGCAAGCACTTCACCTTGTGAAGGTTTCTCTTGTGCTGAACCAGGAAGCAAGATACCACCAGCAGTCTTTGTTTCTTCTTCTATGCGGCGGACGACAATACGGTCATGTAAAGGACGAATGTTCATCGATATGACTCCAAAAGTTGGTTAATAAAATTAAGGGTTTATTTGAATTAATGGTCTCAAAACCAGTATCTATAGGGAACACTGCCAAAAACAACGCTTTATAGATAAGCCTTGAGCTTGTAACAAAAAGTGGGGGCAAGGTGAGTTCGGTTCAAGTGTAAAGCCCAAAAATTTACAAGATTATTTTGCAAAAAATTATCAATCAACGTTTCATATAAATGAATGAGGTTTAGTAAAGCCGCTATGCTATTCAAATAAGGACAAGAAGTATGAATATTAAAAAATATTAGCGAGCTAAATTTATATTTTGACCAATACCAAATTAACTATAGAAACATTTGCTACAAGCTCTACACGAAGCGGTATGACATCACGCTTGAAAATGTAACAGCGTATGACCATTATAGGTCTGGTAAACATAATAAGAACGAACGATAAAAGTTGCTATATAGGCAATAAATTAATGAAGGGGTATCTATGAGTTTTTCATCAATGCACGAAAAGTCATCAAGCGACAATGTTAATAATGCTAATAACGCAAAACGCAGTCCATCTAAATTTTTATCTGCCTTGGTAACAGGCATCAGTATCTCTACTGTTGGAGCTTTGAGTATGACCACACCTACCCTAGCTAGCGCAAAAACCGTCCAACCATCAACTGCCGATTATAGTTTTACCGTTGAGGACAAGTACAAAGGCACAGCAACTCGTACGCTAAGCAAATCTGGTAATACGTGGAAATATAACGTTAAGGCTCGCGTCGCTGGTGTGGCTAGCGCCTCACAAAACAGCACTTTTACGCTTAATGGCAACAATGTCAGCCCCACGCAGGCGAGCACCACTTACAAACTACTTGGCATGGGTCGCACGCACAAACTAGACTTTAACCCAGGCAGTAAAAAAGTCACCAGTAACTATAAGGGCAAGTCGACGACTATGAATATGTCGCAACAAGCCTTTGATGACTTGAGCCTTGAGGTACAGATTCGTCAGGATTTATTAAACGGTAAGTTCTCTGGTAATTACTACATGGCAAAAAAAGACAAAATCGAGAAGACGCCATTTAAAAAATCAGGCAGCACTAAGATTACCGTACCAGCGGGTACCTTTGATACGGTACGTGTTGATCGCGTCCACGATGACGATAGCCGCTCTACCAGCTTTTGGTTAGCCCCAAGCTTGGACTATATGCCAGTTAAAGTTAGTCAAATTAACGATGGTAAGAAAATGGATTTGGAATTAACTAAGATTAACTAATCTACTTATCTTGAAAGTTATAAACAAAAAAGCGGCGCTCCATTTGGGGCGCCGCTTTTTTATGGTTTTAGATCGATAGGTATAACTTATGAGGCTTTAGGTAAGTTCAATTATTGACGAGGTTTCTTCACAACGTTGTTCATCGAAGGCAGGCGTTTAAGCAAAATAAATAGCCAAACATTGATGGCAAGTAATAGTAAGAAATCCGCTAAGTATACGGCGATTTCCGCCCAGCTACTGCCATATATACGAGTAAACAGCACCACGCCACTCGCACCCAAATATACCAAGGTAAACATACTGCTTATCAACAATGCATAAGGGGAACGACCACGCAATATCCATGGCGTCAGAATCAACGCTGGCACTAGCCATAACGCCTGCCAAGCAATACCGCCAACGATATCAGGGCTACTAGGATTAAAGATACTAATAAAGATAGGCAATCCGAGCAGTCTATAAACGAGCCAAATTAACCACGTAACCTTCAAGCGCTGTGCAATAGGTGCGATAGGCTTAACCGTTTTAAGAGGCTTTGTATTAGAGCGGGTTGTAGCCATTAGATATTTTGATTTCCTAAATGAATAATATACTGCTGAACATTAATAAGTAGCTCTTTGTTATAACCACTTGCTTATAGCCGATTGGTTATAAGCATTCAACCATAGATTTTGAGACTCAGACGATTCTAGACAGCAGGTTTATAAAAGTTACTTATCGGCCCCAATTAGCCTGTGCTAATGCAGCCGCAGTAATCGCTAAACGGCGACCCTGTGCAATACCCAAATCTCGCTCGTCAGCAGATATAGGCTGATCATGCGATGCACCGCTGACATGGCTGGCACCATAAGGCGTGCCGCCACGATGAGTACGGTTCAATGCTGGCTCTGCATAGGGCACACCTACGATGACCATACCGTGATGCATCAGGGGCAACATCATCGTCAACAACGTCGTTTCTTGGCCACCATGCATAGAGCCTGTCGCCGTAAATACTGAAGCTGGTTTGTTCTGTAGGTTCCCTGCCAGCCATAGAGTCACGGTATTATCCCAAAAATACTTCATGGGTGCGGCCATATTACCAAAGTGCGTTGGGCTGCCAAGCGCAAGACCGCTACAGTCTTTTAGATCATCCATCGTACAGTACAAGTCACCCTCATCAGGTATTGCAGGCTTACTTGACGTGGTTTCAGGTGCCACTGTCGGTACCGTACGGATACGCGCGGTCATGCCAGCATCTTCAATACCTTGAGCGATAGCATATGCTAATGTCTTAGTCGTACCGTAATTAGAATAATAAAGCACCAAAACATAAGGGTCGGTCTGACTCATTAGCAAAGCTTCCTTATAAAAACGTCAGTCATACTGGCCACCAAAAATGCGGCGAAATATACGACTAACTGGCATTGTAGAATATGTGCACATTATGCCCGAGTCATTCACTGTCATGCAAATAACCATGATTGATAACCTGACTTATATTGTATCTGATGCGCTAGGTGGTGCATTTTGACACAATTAAACCGCAGATGATAACCGTTCATCTTTGTTACACTATTGTCACTCTTACTTTTGCTTAATGGTCGACATGGAAAAATTATCTCAAAAACTCCCGTTTTTACAGCAGCGCTGGTTTCAGTTCTTACGGTTTTTGACTCGGCATTTTTTTGAAGATAATTGCCAGCAAAAGGCCGCTTCGCTGACATACACCACTATGCTGTCGATCGTACCGGTATTGACGGTATTACTGATGATTTTGTCATCCGTACCAGCTCTCGCATCAGTTAGAGCTCAGATTTATGACGTCATTTATAGCAATCTATTGCCGCAATCGAGCATGCAAGTTAGTGAGTACATTAATAGCTTTGCTGAAAAGTCATCTAACCTAACCATTATCGGTGCCATGATTTTATTCTTTACGACTATCATGACCTTGACCACCATTGAACGCGCGTTTAACCAAATCTGGCGAGTAGAAGATCGCTCCGGTGGCATCAAAAGCATGCTGCGTTATTGGACCATTGTTACGTTGGGGCCGTTGGTATTGGGTACCGCTTTTATCGCTTCAAGTACTGTACAGAGTCTGAGCTTTCTCAATCGTCAAATTGCTGGCTACGGTATCGACTGGAGCTTTTGGGTACAAATGGCATCGATTGGTATTACCATGGCGGGCTTTATCGGTATGTACTGGTTTATTCCCAAGGCGCGCGTACCAACAAAAAATGCAGCCATCGCTGGCGTGTTTGTGGCCATTGTCTTTGAATTAATGAAGCATCTGTTTGGTACAGTAATGGCTAACTTTACCAGCTACGAAGCGATTTACGGCGCTTTTGCCGCATTGCCTATCTTTCTACTATGGATTTATCTGTCGTGGAATTTGATTTTATTAGGCGTTGAGATCAGCTATACCTTGACGATTTTTGAGACAGAAGAAGTCTACCCTCGTCACCCGCTACTCAGCTTGTTAGACATGTTGAACTTAGTTTATACCCACCACTTAAAAGGTGAAGCTGTTAGCGAGCAAGCGCTGCGCAATGTCTTAGGTCGCAAAGAGCTACCGAAATGGTATACCTATATCAACTATCTACAAGACAGCAATCTTATCACCATGACGGATGATGATGACTACGTGCTCAAAAGAGACCTGAGTAGGATGACGTTATGGGACTTTTATCGTACCTTGCCCTATCCACTTCCTATCAAAGACGAGCTGGATGAGATGAAATTGGAAGGTCAAAAGCCTTGGCTAAGTTTATTGGTAAAACGCTTTGAAAACACCGAAGCATATGCCAAACAGCAACTGCATCTGCCGCTAAATGCTATTTTTGCCAATAGCGAACCGCGGAAACAATCTACTAGTAAGCATGGCGATGACCATAAATTATTTAGAAAAACCTCTGCCGCCACTGAAAACGTACAACGACATGATAATCTAGATAGACATGGTGAGAGTGCTTACAACGGTACTAATCCGAATCTCGAGGCCTCACCGCACCTAGAACCTATGGCTTATGACAAAGACAGTGATATTGAATATGACGATCACGACAATGAGGCCATCATACCTCTAGGGACTAGTGATAGTCATCCTGAGACAGATATGACCAGACGTGCGCATAAAAACGCTATTATTACAGAAGCAGATAACCCTAAGGCTCATCACAGTGAATAAAAATGATGGAGACAGTGTCTGGACACGTACGATCAATGCAAGTCAAAACAGACTTAAGCAGTTCACTAAGTTGTGGTCAATACAAACGCTGACCGACTTGCCTGATCGCTTGAGTAATCTGTGGCAGTGGCTGATTGGCTCCTATTGGTTTATCCCAACCGCTTGTGTCATCGTCGGTATTTTACTTGCTCCTTTGCTAGTCGCGATTGATCAGCATTTTGATCGTGAAACGGTAAAAGAGATCTCCTTTGCTTTTACTGGTGATGACGAGGCGGCGCGCGCGATTATGACAGCCATCGCTGGTGCGGTATTGGGCGTAGCCGGTACGACGTTCTCGATTACAATCGCCGTCCTGTCGATGGCCTCTTCACAGTTTGGTCCAAGACTGCTACGTAACTTTTTGACCGACACTCCAAATCAGTTTGTCCTTGGCGCTTTTATCGGTACATTTAGCTATAGCTTACTGGTATTGAAGTCTATCCATAAGTCTGACGTGGCTTTTGGTGTGCCGCAATTGGCAGTGACTTTTGCCATTATCATGGCGATTATCTGTGCGCTGCTTTTAGTTTATTTTGTGCAGCATATGGTGCATGCCATTCAAGCGTCACACGTCATTCAAAATGCTAGCAACGATGCAATTGCAAACATTTACTATTGGTATAACGATCGATGTGATATTCAACATCAACGCGATGCTGAGCACCATGATATCGAGCAGTTCCAAAACTGGCCTGCTATGCCGATTTATTCACCAAATTCAGGTTATCTACAGCAGATTTATCTTGAGTCATTGATTGCGCTGTCACAAGATTATGGTGGCGTGGTACAAATGCATGTCAACCTCGGTAATTACGTCACTGACAAAAACGTCATTGGTTACTTTTATCAGCGGCCTGCATCTCATCCAAATAATCAAAAGAAGACAGCGACCCCACATCTGGCAGTGATACCAAGAGCGCCTGATGGACTGTTTTGGCAACGTCTTGCAGGCTGCCTGCGGCTTGAGCAACGATTGGCGCACTCTAACGACATCGCCTATAGCTTAGGTCAGATGACGGAAATTGCTGTACGCGCACTATCCCCTGGTATCAATGATCCAAAGACTGCGGTCAATTGCGTCCAGTCTCTAACCAGCTGTCTGAGTATTATGATGCGTCGTCAGCCACCAAGCCCTTATCATTTTCACATACCGCAATCAGACACTAACGATAACTCTGAAAATGCTATCGAACAGAAGCGACTGGCCATATTAGCGCTAGTGACTCATATCCCCAAAATTTCTGACTTTATCAATGTATCACTCGGTGAGATACGTCGTTACGCAGCTGCTGACCTAATGGTCTTAAAAGCTCTATGCCAGGCAATGGTCAATTTGAATTATGCTCGGGTAAACAGCGCACAGCAGCAAACGCTATTACATGAATTGCATCTGATTCAGCGAGCTGGTGAAGAGAATTTAAATTATCAGGAGCTGGTCGATGACTTGGTTGCTATGTGCGAACAAGCCAAGCAATTTATCCTTGATAAGGATGCGCAGCACAAACATTTTAATTATGTCAGTGAGTTTGAAGCCGATATTCGTCAAGCGTTACAGACACAGTCTAGTTAATGTTATAACCAATTAACTGTTTAGATAGATGGCGGTATCAGCCCTTATAAGCACTTTACTTATAGTCACACTACTTATAATCACAACACCTATAGCTAGCAACACTTATAACGTCCCTAGAAGCCCTGCGCTTTAGATACTTTTTATATTTATATGAGACCTACTTTTTATGGCATCTGCAACCAGCCTCACCATCCTAGAAATCAGCGCCATATTTTTGTCGATTACTGCTTCATTAACTTATATTAATCACCGCTTCATTGGTTTGCCGACCACTATCGGTGTCATGGTCATCTCTATCTTACTGTCAATCGGTGCGATATTTTTGGGCTTCTTAGGGTTTGATCAGCTGATCGATTACGAAGTCAGTTTATTGGAACAGCTTGATTTTACCGAAGTTCTCTTAGACGGTATGCTATCGATGTTGCTATTTGCAGGCGCATTACACGTCAATATTGGCGACTTAAGACGTTACAAGTTACCTATCGGCATCCTTGCGGGACTTGGTACGATCATATCAGCGATGCTCATTGCGACCGCGATTTATTTTATGCTGCCGTTGTTTGGTTTCGGCCTGCCGTTTCTCTGGTGCCTGTTGTTTGGGGCGCTTATCTCCCCTACCGATCCTATCGCCGTCATGGGTATCCTCTCATCAGCAGGTGCTCCAAAGAGCATCGAGACCGTCATCGCTGGCGAGTCATTGTTCAATGATGGTATCGGCGTGGTTATTTTTGTCTTACTGCTGGGGATTTTATCTAGCGGTGATATTCCTACTGCCAACTACGTCGCACATACATTAGCGGTTGAAGCTGGTGGCGGCGTTGTATTCGGACTGGTACTTGGTGCGATTTTGTATTACTTGCTCAAGAGCATTGATAGCTATCAAGAAGAAGTGCTATTAACATTAGCAGGCGTCATCGGTGGCTACGCGTTGGCCAGCCATTGGCATTTATCAGGGCCACTCGCCATGGTCATGATGGGTCTGATGGTCGGTAACCGTGGTCGCGAGCTAGCAATGAGTGATAAGACACGGCACTATATTGATTTGTTTTGGGAATTGATTGATGAGATTTTAAACGCCATTTTGTTTGTGCTCATCGGTCTAGAAGTGGTCATGATTGCTTATTCAGGCAATTTATTTATAGCGAGTGGTTTGACGATTTTGATTGCGCTCGTTGCCAGATTTATCGTGGTAGGCATGACGACAAAAACCTTTCATCGTCAGCTTGATTTGCCTACGGGCGCATGGAAAGTTCTGACGTGGGGCGGCTTACGCGGTGGTATCTCAGTCGCGCTAGTATTACAGCTACCAATCGGGGCTGAACGAGAGATTTTATTGGCACTCACTTATGCGGTGGTGATTTTCTCTATCTTGGTACAAGGTCTGAGCGTTGGAAAAGTCGCTAAAAGCATTCGTACGGATGAAAAACCAGTAGACGTATAAGCTAAAAATATAGCAGGCACAAAAAATCCAGCATAAGACACGTATCTTATGCTGGATTTTTTGACTTAAACTTAAACGTTATATCAAGCCCTTTCGTTTCATATTGCGATAAACCACAATAATAATGAGCAGATTAGAAACCAATATTCCAAGCTTAAACCAGTCAAACGGGCTAACGATCAGATAATAAATTTCTATAGGAATAAATACCCCATAGCCTAATACCCCGAACCAATACGCCCATGTTTTGTCATGCCATAAGCCATAGGCTTCGAGGAAGCGCAGGCTAGCATAAGCGAATATCAATAATAAAAACATCGGCCAGTTTTTGCTTGCCTGCTGAGCAATACGTACGGCACTGTCTATTTGCGGAGCAAGCATATGGCCGAAGCTGCGCTGCCAAGTAACCGTTGCAGTCGTTAGCCAATGCTCAAGATTGGTATGCCACCACCATAATGCCCCTGCTCCTAGTAACGCACCAACACCTTTCACTACCTCATAAATGGCTACTGCTTTGATAGACTCACTCGCCGTACTGCGCGATTTTTCTTGCTGGCCATTCATGGTAACCCCTTTATCCTTCGAGGATGGCGGCAGACGGTCATCCTGTCGGGGCAAATTAGCCAAAGAATGTCTCCACAACACGTCCTTGCAGCTGCTGATTGAAAAACGGCGTATTCTTACCACTCGATAGCATCGATTGCGCGGTTACTTGCCACTCAAGGTTAGGATCGACTAATACTGCACCGCCGATAGCTTCATACTGCTCACTAATACCTGCGATTTTTGCAGGATTTAAGCAGATCTTATCTACCAGTTGCGAGAGTGTTAATACCTCATCATTGACCAGCTGGCAAGCCAACGCCATAAACGTATCGAAGTTTGAGATACCTGGTGTACTTTCGGCAAACGGTGCTTTTTTGGCGGTACTATTCAGTGGCTCGTGATGACTACAGATAGCGTCGATAGTGCCATCCTTTAACCCACGGCGGATTGCCTGCTGATCCGTGTTACTACGTAGCGGTGGCAACACGTACGCCTGAGCATTGAAGCCTTCCAAGTTGTCATCGGTTAAATACAGCTGATGCATCGCAACATCACACGTAACAGGCAAGCCTTTGTCTTTTGCCCAGCGCATAAGCTCGATAGAGGACTTACATGATAACTGGCTAAAATGAGCAGCGATTCCGGTCTCTTCCACCATCAATAGCTGCGTAGACAACGCAACCGTTTCTGCAATCCAAGGAATCCCTTGCAGACCATGATAAGAAGCAATATAGCCCTCATGTGCTACGCCATCTCCAGACAGACTTGGCTCATCAGGATAAAAGAATACTTTCATACCAAAAGTCGCCGCGTATTCTAGCGTGCGTAGCAATACTAAGTCATTGCGAAAAGGTCTACGCGCATTGGATACTGCGATACAGCCGCCCTTTTTAAGCCCTGCGATGTTAGACGGTCGTTCGCCCTCTAACCCTGTGGTCAATGCACCCAAAATATGCAAATAAATCCCGCCATCACTCAAGGCGCGCTCACGTAAACCTTTTAAGAGTGAGCCATTTTCTAAAATAGGATTGGTATCAGGCGGCGTCACTACATGCAAAAAACCATTACCACGAGCTGCGCTGCCTTCTGATTTTAGCGTGCCGTGTTGCTGCTGGCCTGGCTCACGCAAACGCGCGCATAGATCTACTAGTGGTGGCAATAACCACATCTCACCGCCAGATTCGAGTGTAGATAGTTTTTCTGTTGCAGTTTGTGGCAATGCATCTTTAAATGCTTTTGGTAAATGGTCAAGAATGGGTGCATCAGTATTAAGCATGGTAGACATAACGTTATTACCGTATCAATAAAATGAAATAAATGAGAATAAGTCGCTCGGCAGGCTGTTATTTGCCAACCGCTTGATGAGCGCGTTGACCTTCCATTGCAAGCGACAAGACCGCCATGCGAATGGCAATGCCGTTATTTACCTGCTTTAAGATAACGGATTGTGCGCCATCAGCCACACTAGAGGCAATCTCAACACCGCGATTCATCGGCCCTGGATGCATCACCAATGCATCAGGCTTGGCAAGAGCTACTCGCTCTGGTGTGATTCCATAATGCTTATAGTATTCACTCGATGAGGCCAAGAGCGGCGAACCGATACGCTCATTTTGTATTCTTAATCCCATGATCACATCACAGTCGGTGACACACTCGTCCATGTTTTCATATACTTGCACACCGAAACGTTCGATACCTTTGGGCAGTAGAGTACGCGGTGCACAAACACGGATGTCTGTCACACCTAGTGTTTGCAGTGCACTGATATCAGAGCGTGCCACGCGTGAATGCTTGATATCACCAACGATTGCGATAGACAGCTCTTCGAATGGGCGCGGAGCTTCACGGTGAATAGTCAACATGTCTAGCATTCCCTGAGTAGGATGCGCATGCCAACCATCGCCACCGTTAATGATTGCGATATCAGGCGTGACTTCTGTCGCCATAAAATGCGCGGCACCTGATGCTGAATGGCGTACTACAAAGATATCTGCGGTCATTGCCTGTAGATTCCACAGTGTATCACGCAGACTCTCGCCTTTTTTGGTGCTCGAACGTTCGATATCGATATTGAGTACATTGGCACCCAAGCGTTTTTCTGCGACCTCGAATGTCGTCCGTGTACGAGTCGATGGTTCAAAAAACAAATTCATGACCGTATAGCCGTCTAACTCAGGACGATTGATTAGCTGTCCATTGTCATCAAAGAATGTCTCTGCTTTTGCGATAATAGCTTTGAGCTGTGCTTTATTAAGCCCTTCAACACCTAAGAAATGCCGGATACTGCCATCAGTATTGAGCTGCGGACGACTTAGTGAAGTATTGAGCCTTTGATGAATCGTATTGGGATCAAATTTTGCATAATCAGTCGGTGAGACTGGTTGTGTAGCGCTACTATCGATAGAATTTGACATAATGGCGAGTCTTTATTGTGGGTTTATATGAGTCTATAGTCATCACTTATTCATCTTTGTTCGATCATTTATCACTGATAGGCATAGATACAAAGGACATTTTGACGCTTATTTGCTACAATTTACCGTAATCAAACTCGACCAAAAAATAGCCTTAGCAGACAATCAGAAAGCGTGAGTAGACATGCTGTATTCTCATAGAGAATAATTCTGACAAAACTATAAATGAATAACAATAGATATAGTGTAGCCGATTTTGTGGTCGGGACAAAGATGCCGTATTAGCTATTTAAGAATTTACCTATTTCAGGTGTGCTAAATGCCACCTACTTCTTTACTTTGACACCTATCCGTTCTTTTACTTTCCATACCATTTATTAGGAAGCCTTATGACGACCTTAGCAGACTATCTAAACCAACATGCCACTAGCCCTGCACTTAACGACGTGATTACCACTGTCACTGATGTCGGTAAGACGATTTCACAATTGCTCAGAAAAGGCGCTCTAGCAGACATTTTGGGCGAAGCGGGTAATCAAAACGTCCAAGGCGAAGATCAGAAAAAACTAGATGTACTGGCCAATGACCTACTGCTAGATGCATTGGCAAAAAATACACATTGTGCTGGTGTCGCTTCAGAAGAGCTCGATGATGCCACGCCTGCTAATGACGATGGTAGCCTATTGGTGTTATTTGACCCATTAGATGGCTCATCAAATATCGATATCAATATGGCAGTGGGTACGATTTTTTCTGTTCTGCCGTATGAGCGTCAAGGTCAAACCAGTGAAAACAGCGACTATTTGCAAGCAGGCAATAAACAGCTAGCAGCCGGTTATCTGCTATATGGTACCTCTACTGTCCTAGCGCTAACCATCGCTGATAAAGTTGTGATGTTTAGCCTAGATCCAGAGACGTCTGACTATGTGTTGATAGAAGACGACGTGCAAATCGATGCCGATACAAGCGAATATGCTATCAATAGCTCAAATTATCGCTACTGGCGCGCACCGATGCAACAGTACATCGATGAGCTTATCGCTGGTGAGACAGGTGTGCGTGGACGCGATTTCAATACGCGCTGGGTAGCCGCCATGGTTGGTGACGTCCATCGCATTTTATGCCGAGGTGGTCTGTTCACCTATCCGTTTGATACCAAATACGCTCACAAAGCGGGTAAACTACGCTTGATGTATGAAGCCAACCCAATGAGCCTATTGATTGAACGCGCGGGTGGCGGTGCGACAGATGCTGTCAATCGTATCTTAGATATCGAACCGACTGATATCCATCAGCGTGTTCCTGTGGTGCTCGGTAGCAAAAACGAAGTCAATTACGTGAAAGATTTACACGTCAATTATTCTGAAAAATAATTGATTGACGCACCTGTTAAGAACAGCCAGCAGAATACTAAATTAATAGGCATTGTGTTGGTTATTTAAATGACTCCTTTACCCTTCTCTAAGCGATCCACTATGGTATTAAATCCCACCGAGCTGATTACCTCAGATAAGAACACAACTGTGAAGCTTGTAAAAGCACTGTTGTCCCAAGCACGCCAGCGTAAAAAGAACGGTCAGACAGTCATAGAAGGCGTCCATTTGATAGATGCCGCCCTGCGTAGTGACTATCCTTTCGCACACATACTACTGTCTGAGTCAGCGCGTAGCCACCCTGAAGTTCAGCAGGTACTAACTCGTCTACCCACTTATACGCCTATTCTTACTTTGTCAGACTCACTTTATGAGAATATTCGTAGCTTGGGTACTGGCATTGATATCATGGCGATAATCAAAGTACCAACGCCTAGCCTATCGATGATCGATGAGGACTGCTTGATCTTGAACGACGTGCAGGATAGCGGAAATGTTGGTACGCTACTACGCACAGCAGCAGCCGTTGGTATCCGCAACATCCTATGCACCAGTGCGACCGCTCAAGCTTGGTCTCCCAAGACGCTACGAGCAGGTATGGGTGCACAGTTTGCACTGACTATTTATGAAGGCTTGAGTACGCAAGATATTTTAGATCAAGTAAAGGTACCGCTTTTGGCGACTAGCTCACATACAGATACTATCATTTACGAGCACGATTTATCTGCGCCTGTGGCATGGATTATGGGTCATGAAGGCCAAGGCGTTAGCGACGATTTGATGCAATGTGCCACGCCTATCGCTTTACCGCAGCCAAATGGTCAAGAGAGCTTAAATGTAGCGATTGCAGGGTCTTTATGTCTGTATGAGACCTTACGCCAAAGACAATACTCTTAGCATGCATTTATAACTGTTATTAAAGCCTAATTTATTAAGCATAAAAAAACCCACTACCAATTGATAGTGGGTTTTTTATCATCTGTCTACTACTGATATAGTCAAAGAAGTCTAAAACGGATACAAGGCAGCCAACTGCAGATTGTACAAGTAGTACATCTAAGGAGAGTAACGCCGTAGCCGTTTAGTAGTTCTGTGACTATATATTAAACCTTGCTAGTAAGCTCAGGTAGTGCTTCGAATAGATCAGCTTCTAAGAAGTAATCAGCAACGCTAGCAATAGGTGCTTCTGGGTCATTGTTGATAGCAACGATGACTTTAGAATCTTTCATACCAGCCAAATGCTGAATCGCGCCTGAGATACCAGCTGCGATATATAGCTGCGGTGCAACGATTTTACCCGTTTGACCGACCTGCATATCATTTGGTACATAGCCTGCGTCAACAGCGGCACGTGATGCACCAACAGCAGCGCCTAGCTTGTCAGCCAATGGCTCAATGTACTTGGTGAAGTTTTCACCGTTTGCCAATGCACGACCACCAGAAACAACGATACCAGCTGACGTCAATTCTGGACGATCAGACTTAGCCATTTCTTCGTTAACGAAGCTAGCTTTACCAGTTTCTTGTACGTTATCGATAGTTTCAACAGTAGCTGAACCACCTTCGCTTGCCACTGGGTCAAACGCAGTAGTACGTACTGTTAGTACCACTTTGTCTTCTGTTGTTTTTACTGTCGCTGTCGCATTACCTGCATAGATAGGACGCTCAAACGTTTGCGCATCTACTACACCTGAGATTTCAGACAACATGCTGACGTCAAGTAACGCAGCAACGCGTGGCATAAAGTTTTTACCAGTCGTGGTCGCAGCCGCTAGGATATGGCTGTAATCACCAGCGATATCAGCAACTAATAGCGCCACGTTACCTGCCAATTGATGCTCATAAGCAGCATTGTCAGCCAATAGTACTTTAGTCACGCCTTCTGCTTTTGCCGCTTCATCAGCAACAGCTTGGCTACCACTACCAGCAACCAATACATGGATATCATCACCCATTTGTTTAGCAGCAGCGATCGTGTTTAAAGTTGCCTTTTTTAGACTGGCATTGTCATGTTCTGCATATACCAAAATTGCCATGGTTTTAGTCCTTTATATATTCGTATTATCTATTCATGCGGTTGTTTGTGTACAAAGCTATTTGAGCAACTATCATTTAATATGAAATAAAGCAGTCCAATTCATAGCCTTGTACAGGATATGCCGTAGCGAAGTATCCAATCATTAAAACATTAAAACATTAAATGACTTTTGCTTCGTTTCTTAGCTTATCGACCAACTCATCAACTGACCCTACTGTAATACCAGCTTTACGGTCAGCAGGTGGCACGACTTTAATAATTTCTTGCTTAGATGTCATATCAACACCGAAATCTGCTGGCGTTTTCTCATCAAGTGGCTTTTTCTTCGCTTTCATGATGTTAGGCAATTTAGCATAACGTGGCTCATTCAAACGTAGATCAGTCGTGATAACCGCTGGCAAATCAAGAGCAACAGTTTGTAGGCCGCCATCGATTTCACGCGTTACGTTTACTTTGTCGCCTTCAACTTTCACTTCTGATGCAAACGTACCCTGACCGATACCCATCAATGCCGCTAGCATCTGACCAGTTTGGTTGTTGTCATCATCAATCGCTTGCTTACCTAATAAGATAATATCAGTGCTTTCAGCTTCGGCGATACTTTTTAGAATCTTAGCAACTTGTAGTGGATATGGTTTTTCGTCACTTACTACTAATACACCACGGTCAGCACCTAGCGCTAGGGCTGCACGAATCTGCTCTTGTGACTCTTTTGGACCGATTGAAGCAACAATGATCTCATCAATGACGCCAGCTTCTTTTAGACGAACCGCTTCTTCTACTGCGATTTCATCAAAAGGGTTGATTGACATTTTAGTGTTTGATAAGTCAACGCCAGAGTTGTCGGCTTTTACACGAACTTTTACGTTATAATCAATGACACGCTTGACCGCTACTAATGCTTTCATACGTTCCTCGTTTATTAATGTTATGAGTTAAAAATTGTCAGTTAAGAACCAAAGGTTCGTTGTGGTTCAAATTGTCGTTCAAAATACTGCTCAAGGTTATTACTACATCAACAGAATATTGTTAACTAAGAAAGATGAGCCAATATCTAAGAGCATATTAGCATTGTATCTCTTACTAATGAAATCTGCTAAAGCTAAGCCAACCGTTATTATCAGACCTATGTATCTTGCGTCAGCAGGCAGATAAGGTCAAGACAACGCCGTGAATAATGCGTCATAAATTTGTCAACACTCTATAATAAATACTCTATAAGCGCATCGTTTCACGTTTTTCATGGTTCAACAGCTCAAAATGCTCATACCCTTTATAGCATTCTAAGCCTTAGCTTTACTTAATATTTTGTTATTATTTATCTCTTCAAAGTTAACGGATAAGAATAGTTAGTTAATTAATAAAGCTAGACCTGCGACTTACCATTCTTAATAACACCAAGCAATAACTCGCTATCACGTATATCGTCAAATAAAGACCAATCAGGTTCAACGTCATTATTTTTGATGACACTCATATCACCTGTCGTCTCCATAATCACTGCAAACACCTCTATTTTCGCTTTGATACCATTTTTACGTAGCACTTCCTGTACATCGCTAGTGCTAAGATTAGCCTCTTTTAAGTTGTCTTCTAAATACTCACCATGAGCCATTAGGATAATAGCTTGGTTATCTATCAATGCTTTTAGTGGCTTGATCTTACGTCTGATAACTGAGATAACACCCTGAATCAAGAATAGCACCGCAACAGCAAACAATCCTTGAAATAGAGAGGGCTTATCTGACAGCACAGTTGATGCCAATATACTACCAATACCAACCGTCATCGCAAAATCATGGCTTGATAACTTGGAAAAACTGCGTAAACCCATTAATCGAGTAAACAACATCAGCCCTACATAAAAGCCTACTGCAGATAAAGAAATCCCGAGCACTTGTTGCCAGTCAATTGAAAGCCAATTTTCCCACTTCATAATACAACCTTATCTATTACATCTTTATTAAATCATTGTTCATTATTACCTGATGATGTTGACCGTCAAAATCAATAGCACTTTACATTAGCAACACTTTGCCATACCAAAAAAGTCCCATAAAAAAAGCAACCTGATAAGAGGTTGCTTCTTTTTAAAGTCGATACAGTATTTTTATTGTTTTAACAAACAAAGTAATCAATGCATATTGATAATCTTATTGTCATTAAGCTTACTGACAAGCAGTTAACTTAACGATGAATGAGATTAGATAGCTTCGATTTGCTCAGCTTGTGGGCCTTTTTTGCCATCACCTAAGATGAAAGACACTTTTTGGCCTTCGGCTAGAGTTTTGAAACCGTTACCTTGGATAGCGCTGTAGTGAGCGAATACGTCTTGTCCGCCGTTGTCTTGAGCGATAAAACCAAAACCTTTAGCTTCATTAAACCACTTTACAGTGCCTTCAACTTTATCTGACATAAATTTTCCTGACTCTTTAACTGTTGGCGAGACTTGTGTCATCACCGATTAATTGATATATACCCTAATATTTTCTGCTAAATGCGGCGGCCAAAAATGCTAAATAATCTTAAAGAAAATTTGTATTTTTTGCCTCAAATATTTTGAGTACAGTCTGATTATAACAGTTTTCCATGGTAGGAACAGTCTAAATTGCTGATTTTTGTAAATAAATACTACACATTGTTGCAAGCTAATATAGATAACAATCTTATTCGTATCTTGTTGATATCAAATAATTTTTATTTATAGGTGTACTACAACTTTATTGGTAAACCACTAATTAAATAAATCAAAATAGATGATAATAAGTTGGAATATTAGTTACTGCAATGGTGATGTTGGTAGCCATGCTGAACTCAATACAAGCAAACATAACGCAAAAAACACCAATGAAAATGACTGACTATAGGCAATATACTTGGCTGGAATAACCAAGTCTTTAGGAGAGTCAGGAATGCCTTTACGCTTCAGTAGCTTGGTACCATATATCCAGCCAAAGGTCGTGTATATGCCATATGCAGCAGGCACTGCGATAGCTAATGGGGTCAAATCAATAACGTATAAAATCACCACTGATATGAAGAACCATAGAGTATCTAACAATGAACTAACTTTGAAGAATTTAGATTGAGGCAGTTTACCATCGGTCTGTTTAAGCATCTCCCCTTCTATCCAAATTAAAACTGCTACCACAGCGCTAAGAGTAATATATACGAATTGCGGCGTTAGCCAGTCTGAATAAGATATTTGCACAGCATACAACCTATTATCTATAGAAAGTGAGAATGAAGCATCCGCCCGCTTCGAATACTTAGAAACGGGTAAGAACAATGATGAATGTTAATCGCAAAGGCGCTTTGGCCAATGTTAAGGTGCCTACTTATATTGGGCAGCAATTAATGGTTTTCAACCGATAACCCAGATTCAAATCAAAGCGAAAAACGCCTATCAAATACTTTGCATAAAAAAACCCATGCTATCAAGTGATAACACGGGCTATTTAATCTAAATCAGATTATTATCTGAATAAGACTTTCATTTGTATAAAACTTTTATCTGTATAAGACTTAGTTTTTGTCTTTATCGATGATTTTGTTGCCGCCGATCCACGGCATCATGCCACGTAGCTTAGCACCAGTGATTTCGATTTGATGATCAGCGTTGTTACGACGACGCGCAGTCATCGATGGATAGTTGGTTGCGCCCTCAGAGATGAACATCTTCGCGTATTCACCAGACTGGATGCGTTTTAGTGCATTACGCATGGCTTCACGTGACTGCTCATTGATAACCTCAGGGCCAGTAACATATTCGCCATATTCAGCGTTGTTACTAATTGAGTAGTTCATGTCAGCGATGCCGCCTTCATACATCAAGTCAACGATAAGCTTTAGCTCATGTAGACATTCAAAATAAGCCATTTCTGGTGCATAGCCCGCTTCTGTTAGTGTCTCAAAGCCCATTTTAACTAGCTCTACTGCACCACCACAAAGTACGGCTTGCTCACCGAATAGATCCGTCTCAGTCTCATCTTTGAACGTTGTTTCGATGATGCCTGAACGACCACCACCAACACCAGCAGCATACGACAATGCTAACTGTTTGGCTTGACCAGAAGCGTCTTGATAGATAGCGATAAGATCAGGGATACCGCCGCCTTTAGCGAACTCTGAACGTACAGTATGACCTGGTGCTTTTGGTGCAACCATGATCACATCAAGATCGCCACGTGGGACAACTTGGTTGTAATGGATTGCGAAACCATGAGCAAAAGCTAGTGTAGCGCCTTCTTTGATGTTTGGCTCGATCACATCATTATAAAGCTCTTTTTGGAACTCATCAGGCGTCAAAATCATGATAACGTCAGCAGCTTTTACTGCTTCTTCTACTTCAGCAACTTTTAGGCCAGCATTTTCAGCTTTTTTCCATGAGCTTGAGTTTGCACGTAGACCAACAGTTACATCGACGTCTGAATCTTGTAGGTTAAGCGCGTGTGCATGGCCTTGTGAACCGTAACCGATAATAGCAACTTTTTTACCTTGGATAATAGATAGGTCACAATCTTTGTCATAATAAACGTTCATAAATAGAGTCCTTGTTCTCAATCATGGCTTGCCATGGATAGTAAACGCTTATGCTGTAGTCGATATAATAACTAAGATAAGCGCTTTGTTGATTAGATAAATAACTATTGGTTTACACTGGTTTTGATAAATATTTAAATGCTGAGGGTTTTTTCACCGCGGGCAATACCGATCACACCTGAGCGAACCACTTCCATAATACGCTCACGGCCAATCACATCGATAAAACCATCAAGTTTGGCTTTGTCGCCCACGATTTGAATCGTATATAAGTTCGAATTTACATCGACGATTTGTGCGCGGAAAATGTCTGCGCTACGTTTGATCTCTTCACGAACACCGCCTGTTGCACGGACTTTAATGAGCATCAATTCACGCTCAACGTGTACGTTCTCCGTCAAATTAAGCACTTTAACCACTTCAATCAATTTATGCAATTGTTTGGTGATCTGCTCAATTCTTTCAGGTGACGTAATGGTCGTAACCGTTAGACGTGAGATACTTGGGTCATCAGTAGGCGCGACGTTCAAAGTTTCGATATTGTAGCCACGTTGTGAGAACAAGCCGACTAACCGCGACAACGAACCCGCTTCGTTTTCCATCAATACCGAAATCAGATGTTGTTGTTGCATTAGGTACGCTCCCCTTTTGTTAACCACATATCACGCATGGCCTGTCCAGCGATTTGCATTGGATATACATGCTCATTACGATCGACGTAAACATCGATAAATACCAGTTTGTCTTTCATAGCCATTGCTTCAGCCAATTGTGCTTCCATAGTCGCAGGGTCAGTAATTTTGATACCGACATGACCATAGCTTTCAGCCAATTTGACAAAATCTGGTAAGGAGTTCATATAAGACTGGGCATGACGACCTTCATACAGCATATCTTGCCACTGCTTCACCATACCAAGCTGCGCATTGTTAATGTTCAGAATTTTAACTGGTAAGTTATACTGTAAGCAGGTCGATAGCTCTTGGATATTCATCTGAATAGAGCCTTCACCAGTAATACAAACCACATCACGCTCAGGATTGGCAAGTTTGGCAGCCATTGCATACGGCAGACCAACACCCATGGTACCAAGACCACCTGAATTCAGCCATTGACGTGGCTCATTGTAAGTATAGTAAAGTGCCGCAAACATCTGATGCTGACCGACGTCACTTGTGATAATAGCGTTACTGTTAGTCACTTTATCTAGAGCTTGTACGACACTTTGTGGCTTAATACCATTATCTGTGCTGGTGTCATAACGTAAGCCATGACGCTTACGCCACTCATTAATTTGTGACCACCAATCGAGCAATGCGTGCTGCTCTAACTGCTTGTCTTGACCAACAATCTCTAGCATGTCCGTTAAGACCGACTTCACATCACCTACGATAGGAATGTGCGCAAGAATCGTCTTTGAAATTGACGCAGGATCGATATCGATATGAATGATGGTTGCGTTAGGACAGAATTTTTTAACGTTGTTGGTCACACGATCATCAAAACGCGCGCCGACAGCCAAAATCACATCAGCATGATGCATACTCATATTGGCTTCGTAAGTACCGTGCATGCCAAGCATACCTAAGAACTGACGATCAGAGCCAGGGAATGTACCAAGACCCATCAAGGTATTGGTCACTGGTAAATTCAGACGATGTGCAAGATCTGTTAATTCTTCGTGCGCATTGCTCCAAATCACACCGCCACCTGCATATACAACAGGACGCTGCGCTGCTAATAGCGTTTCAATGGCTTTTTTGATTTGACCGCTATGGCCTTTGAGTGAAGGCTGATACGAGCGTATAAACACTTCTTCTGGATATTCGTAAGCGAATTTTTCGCTAGGCGCAGTCATGTCTTTTGGCACATCAATGACGACAGGGCCTGGGCGACCAGTCTGTGCAATATAAAATGCCTTTTTTACAATCATTGGAATTTCGCTAGCATGGCGTACCTGAAAGCTATGCTTAACGATAGGACGTGATACACCTACCATATCTGTTTCTTGGAAAGCATCTTCACCGATTAGGCTACTTGGTACCTGACCTGCGATTACAACCATTGGTACAGAGTCCATAAAGGCAGTAGCAATAGCTGTCACGGTATTGGTCGCACCAGGGCCTGATGTGGCCAACACGACGCCAGTATTACCAGTCACTCGCGAATAAGCATCGGCCATGTGACCCGCTGCTTGCTCGTGACGTACTAAGATGTGCTCAATATTTTCTTGCTGAAACAGCGCATCATAAATGTGTAAGACCGCGCCACCTGGATAGCCAAAGATGTATTCGACACCTTCGTCAGTCAGTGCTTGCACCAGCATTTCAGCGCCCGATAGCATCACAGGCTGTGCACTACCTTCTGCAAGACGTTGTTGCTTTTGTTCAAAATTTTTGGCGGCATTACCCGTTTGGGTATGTCCCGTCATGTTCGGACTTTGCGTGGTTTGCGTCACTGTCATCACCTTTTTTTGCGGCGAGAATTTGCGGGATTCTATGAGTAAAAATAATTACTTACCGTCGTTATTTTCACTTACTGAATGATCGCTAATTCTTGTCCATATCAAGAATATCTGCCCAATAGGTTTAATTAAAACTGTCTCATAGGACAATACTAATCAAACATAGCAGTGTATTTTAGGTCAGCTTTGTGATGGATATTTATCGATATACAGTGACAAGATGCGAGTGCATCTATAAAAGAAGAGGCTTATTATTGAGATTCGATACTAGCAAGTACCTATTGTGACTTTATTTGTACAGATGCATCGATATACATAAGCGAAAAAACTTCATAGCCAATACTAAATTATAAGATCTTTAGAACTTACAATAGGCTTTGGGGAAATTTCTTAACGTCATACTATATCGCGTTTGATACAACTGCTAAAAACACATTTAGCACATTTCAAATAATAAGTTTATCTTAGTCATTGTAGACAGATAAGTCCGGAGATAATGTATCGCTATCAATAGTGGTCGTTTTACCACTATGCTTGCTATATCATTATCACAAAGGAAATAAAACTGCGTAAGCTACCGATAAGTAACTCGTAGTTCTCATTCTCAAGTGCCACGGCAACATCGTAAAAGCCGCTCACTGACCAATCAACTGCTATTATATTCGATGGTTTACGAGTTATTGTCAAGAAAAACTTCTAAAGCCTATCCCAAACTATTAGTTATTAAATAATATACATTGATAAGTATTATTTGCTAGAATCAGAAGTAGATACATTATTACTACTAATTAAACGCTCAAGTGTTATATTTACACCTATATACATTTGATTTTTACTACATGAGAGGATTGCTACTATGGCATATGCGTCTAAGATAAATACCGCAGCCAAATTATTAACGAGTACCGCGTGTATGCTAATGTTGTCTATGAACGCCAGTCAGGCTATTCAGGTTTATAAGTCTATCGGAGCGCATGGCGAAGTTAAATATAGTCAACATGCCCCTCAGACTGGTAAAAATATCGAACTGATTGAATTTCGTAGTGACGGTAGACAAAGTAACGCAGGCCAAATGGCAGGAAAAACAGATCCCAACCAGAGTAATAATGCCCAAACTGCAGAAGAGCAAAGAATTGCACAATTGGAAGCACGTATTAAAGAGCAAGATGCAAAAGAAAATGCTCAGCGCTGCCAATCACTACGTAACAATCTAACTAACCTCAATGTCGGCGGCCGTATCTATGAAATGGATGCCAACGGTAAGCGTCAATATCTAGATGGTCGTGAAATTGAGCTTAAGCGCGAGCGTGTACAGCAGGCGATTGATCAATACTGTGCTAACTCTTCTACTTAACTCTCTATCTCAAGCAATATATCAAACTATCATAAGCTGCATTACATGACGAATGGCTGCTGGCATATCTTGAGCTTGTAGCCCTCGTTGTCCCACTAGCAATGTATTGGTGTCGCTATAATGATTGTTCCTTTGATTTACTAATACATCTCCTGCAAACCCATGTATAAGAACCGCTTGATGTAAGCTACGTGCCTCTGCTGATAAATCTTGCTGTGCCAATAGTCCCGCGGTCACCCCAGATAGCACATCACCCATGCCAGCGGTTGCCATGCCAGCATTCCCTACATTACAGACGTATACGTTTTCTTTTCCCTCTTTTTGTTCTAACACTAACGATCCTGCCCCTTTTAATACCCAGTTACCACCATATGTTGCAGCACACTGTTTTATAGCTTGTAGTCTATTGGACTCAATCTTACTTATCTTTTGATCAAGTAGTCTAGCTGCTTCCCCACTATGCGGCGTCAAGCAAACCCTATGATTAGTACTGTATTCTCGTAGCTCTGTTATTAGCTCATGATTATCCGTATACAGCGCTGCCAAGTGATAAAGTCCATCTGCATCGATCACAATTGATTTTTCATTCTCTATAGCAGCCTGTACATAATCAATAAATAATGCTTTGGCTTTCTTATCACGGCTAAGTCCCATCCCAATGGCAACGACACTGGCCTGCTTGATTAAATCTCTTACGCCACTTGCGTCATGTAAATTAATGGTCATCGCATCTGGCAATGAGGTCAGTAACGACCCATGAAAAGCCTCATGGCAGGTAACTGTTATTTTACCAGCACCTGTCGCCATCGTACTGGCCGCAGACAGTATGGCAGCACCGCCCATACCCTGAGAGCCATCGACGCGATTTCCCCCAATGACTAGCACCTGACCATAGCTACCTTTGTAGCTGTTTTGGCGACGCGCCTTCATACTATGCGCAGCTGTCAGCAGCGTGGCAACTGGCTCAAATGCTTGAATGGTATTTTTCTCAGGTATCGTGTGATTGCTAGCTGTTTGGTGAAGCGTCATTTGATAAGGTATCAACGGTATATCGATTATGTCTCCGCTATAGTCTGTACCATCTTTGGTATGTAGACCAAACTTACGCGCAATCAAACATAGAGTCACGTCAGCTTGTATTGCCATGCGCTCAAACACCTCACCGGTAGAGGCCACTAACCCACTCGGAATATCGACTGCAATTGCTAAGGCGTTATTTTGCTGAGTAAGACTATTGAAGGCGTTAATAGCTGATTTATAAACGCCTTCTGGTGCACGATCTAAGCCAATACCAAATAATGCATCAATATAGACATCAGCTGGAAATTTTCTTTTATCCGAACCATTATGATTAATAATATCTTCAAATCGTTGATAGTGACAGTTGCTCGCTAAAGCTATCTGTAATGCCTTTGTCGCGTCCGTTATATTTCTACTATCGCTATCTTTACCTCTAGGAGTTTTAGAAGTTACTGATTGATCATGGAGATCAAAATCATTTTCGCTAAAGCCAACCGTTATTACTTCTACTTGCCAGCCAGCTTGCTGTAAATAATGAGCGATAAGCCAACCATCACCACCATTATTACCTTTCCCTACCCAGATACTTGCTCGACGAGGATGAACACTACGGTGATAAACGTTAGTATTAGTAGAATGGCTGGCACTGACATTTCTTCGCTCATAAATCTGCTCTATTTGCTGTGTCATTTGCCAAGCGGCTTGTTTCATCAAACCAAAACTGTCGTATCCTTGTGCAAACCAAGCCTGTTCCATCGCATAAATCTGCTTACTACTATATAGCGCAATAGGTTTTGTATTTTTTATAGGTGATAACTTGGTACTATTTCTCATAACTTATCCTTGTTGGTTCTACTCATTTTTTATTTTATCTAAATTTGGTTGCTCATTTCTCATATCAGCTTAGCAAAAGCTTACCTCGACTTATGTATCAATATGAATGTGAGTTTATTTTCTTTTATACTTGCACTCATTGCTCACTGGCTTATCATAGCGGTATTTACATTATCTCTGATTGTCAGATATGAATAATCTGATTAAAACAAACGAGAAAACATCTAATAAGCACCTACTATCTATGCCTACTGATAAAAACAAAATTACCATTACCAATCCAACTGTATTTACAACCACAGCTGATGTTAAGCAGTGGATTACAGCACAAGCACAGGAACTAGGGTTTGCTGATTGTGGTTTTTTATCCGTACATCATCCTTTGTTTACTAAGCAGATTGAACAACTACAGAAGTGGCTAGATAAAGGTTATGAAGGTCAACTGCAGTTTATGCATAATAATCATGATCTGCGCGCTCACCCTGATCAGTTAGTCGAGGGCGCAAAGACCATCATCAGCGTACGTATGGATTATCTAACTCAATCACCGACGCCGCGAGCTGTCACTGATAACGACCATCCTAATAAAGGCATCATTGCGCGTTATGCAAGAGGGCGCGACTACCATAAAACGATGCGTAGCCGTTTAAAGCAATTGGCTTTGAAGATAGAAACAATGCTTCCTGAATGGCAACATTTGGATATCGGTTCAGAGAAAGAGTTTGTGTTTAGACCTTTTAGCGATTCGGCGCCTATCTTTGAGCGGCCTATTGCAGATGCAGCAGGTCTCGGTTGGACAGGTAAACATACACTACTTATAAATAAGCAAGCTGGCTCATTTTTTGTGCTTGGTGAGCTGTTTTTGAGCCTTGAGCTACCCGATGACAAACCAGTCAAGGAGCATTGCGGTAGTTGTAGCGCTTGTATTGACATATGTCCTACTCAAGCAATTGTAGCGCCTCATGAGCTCAATGCCGCTGCTTGTATCTCTTATTTGACTATCGAGCACGATGGAGTCATCGATACCAAATATCGACGCGCAATTGGCAATCGGGTTTTTGGCTGTGATGATTGTCAGTTAATCTGTCCATGGAATCGCTATGCAAACCTTACGACCGTCAATGACTTCGCACCAAGGCATGGATTGGATAATAGTAGCTTGCTTGAACTATGGCAGTGGCAAGAAGCCGACTTTATGAAGAACACTCAAGGTAGCCCACTAAGACGCACCGGCTATGTGAATTTTTTACGTAATATTGCTATCGGCCTTGGCAATGCTAATGCCAGCTTAGAAGTGGTCGAACAGTTAAAATCTAAATTAACCATACATAATGACATGCTAGATGAGCATATCGAATGGGCTCTAACTGAGCAGCACAACAAGCTAGACTCGACTAATTAACCAATCACTTTATAACTATCAAATATCCCTGAGATAAAATGGTTATTTGAAGTGTACAACATAAAAAAAGCCTCTTAATAATAAGAGGCTTTTTTTATTAGAATGTCATATTTAAAATATTATTTTTCTATACGCTTCTTATAGAATTATGGCTTAGGAATGCGTAGTACTTGACCTGGATAGATTTTATCTGGATCAGATAACATTGGCTTGTTCGCTTCGAATATCTTCATATAATCGCCAGATGAACCATAAACTTCTTTAGCAATCTTAGATAAGCTGTCACCAGACTTTACCGTATACATCGTAGATTCAGGTGCATCTTCTTCGATATCGATGTTATCAATAACTTTTGCAACGTTTTGCACGTTACCGATAGCGATAATTGCTTTTTCACGATCAGCTTGAGTTTTAGCATTACCACTGATTTCTGCGGTATCTGTAGAACCGTTATATTTAATTTTTAGGTTACTGATATTGAGGTTTTGCTGCTGAATACGGCGCAACAAAATATTAGCCACTGATTGTGCACTCGGCTCACTGCTTTGTACTGGTGTATTAGCATCTGCTTTCGTTTCTGTCTTAGCATCATGCTTTTCGTCATCACGGTTAAAAATCTTATCACCGATATCTTTTGCAAAGCTAAACATACCCATATATCTACTCCTTGAAATATTATTATTTGTCATTCTTTTAATAAAACACGCAATCAAACAATGTTTTAAATGTCTAACTGGTATTTTTTTCTACGACTTACTATTATGAGTATAGATAAAGTGAGGCAATGTAGATAGTAATAGTATGTTGAATAATGTTGAATTGACGTAGTCAATGTTAAATTCGATTGCTGTATTTAAAAATATCAGTCATATACACATAAAAAAACCGCCTATCTAATCAGATAAGCGGCATCATAAATCTGCTAAATAAGTAGCAGATTATAGTTGGGCTTGTACGTAATCGATTGCTTTTTGAACAGTAGTCAGTTCTGCAGAATCTTCATCAGGAATAGTGATACCAAAATCACTTTCAAATGACATAACCAATTCAACTAGGTCTAAAGAATCTGCACCTAGGTCTTCCATGAATGAAGCATCGTTGTTTATGTCTTCAACATTCATACCTAGTTGCTCAGCTACTGCTGCTTTTACTCTTAGCTCGATATCATTACTCATGTAGATCACTCCGTTATCATCTATTATTTTTAATAAACTGCTATATCGCCTTATTTAACGCCATAGCATGGTATATAAAATGTGTTTGCCAGACTAGCAATGCTGTCTGAGTACTCTATGACATGTTATACAGTCTGTCTGATGTCTAATAAAGCCCTGCTATCATACAGGGCTTTGACTCAAAAGTATCCGTCATTATAGCACCCTTTATTATAGTTTACACTCGTTCACACAGTTTTTTATTATAACTATGTAACGCTCATATATTGACTACATATACATGCCGCCATTGACAGGAATGACAGCGCCTGTGATATAGCTGGCCTCGTCGCTCGCCAAGAAATGTACCGCTGCAGCGATGTCTTCTGGCTGACCAAGACGGCTGATAGGTACAGCATCTAACATAGAGTTCAATAGGCGCTCATCAAGCTCATCTGTCATATCCGTTTCGATCAAGCCTGGTGCGACGCAGTTGATGGTCACTTGGCGTGAACCAATCTCACGTGCAAGCGTACGGCTAAACCCTTCAACGCCAGCTTTGGTCGCCGCATAGTTAGATTGGCCTGCATTGCCCATTTGAGCGACGACAGAGGTAATGTTGATAATACGACCACGGCGTGCTTTCATCATACCGCGTACGGCACGTTTGCTCATGCGATATACTGAGGTCAAATTGGTATCGATAACATTTTCCCAATCTTCATCTTTCATACGCATCAGTAGGCCATCTTGAGTGATACCTGCATTGTTAACCAATACTTGCACCGCACCATAGACGCTTTCGATCTCTTCAAACAATTTGTCAATTTGAGCAGTATCACGTACGTCTAAAACACGACCAATACCACCAGTATCATGAAGGTAGTCATCGATAAGCTCAGCGCCCTTTTCAGTGGTCGCAGTTCCAATAACAAAATGTCCTTCTTTGGCAAAACGCTTGGCCACTGCCTTGCCGATACCTCGGCTAGCGCCGGTTACTAATGTAATCGTACGGCTCATGATAACACCTCCAATAATTTTTCTAGACGGGCAGGCTTGTCAGTAGGATAGCTGGCGATTGGCTGCGCCTGACGCTTCGCCAAATTGCTCAGTACATTACCACTGCCGCATTCGATTAAGATATTAATTTGCTTATCAGCCAGCTCTTGCATGGTTTTTGACCACAATACTGGCTCACTCAGCTGTTCAGTCAATGCTTGCTTGATACCGACCGCACTGGTTTCGACACGCGCATAGCGATTTTGTATAACAGGAATGGTTGCCTGATCAAACTTGATACCCGCTAGTATCTCAGCCAATGCATTGCTGGCAGGTTCCATAAGGGCGCAGTGAGACGGTACACTCACTTTTAGAGGGACAGATTTTTTACCAGTATTTTTGACTTTATCAATAACAGCGTTAACACCAGCAGCATTACCCGAGATAACCACTTGTCCTGGACTATTAAAATTGGCTGCACCGACTACCGCATCTTCGACATGTTCGGTTGCTTGTTCACACAGGTTTTCAACTCGGTTATCTTCTAGTCCTAATACTGCAGCCATAGCAGTATCGACACCTACAACGGCCTCTTGCATCAACTGACCGCGCTTATGTACTAAAGTGACTGCATCACCCAGCGATATCACATTGGCAGCACACAGGGCACTGTACTCGCCCAGAGAGTGACCAGCTAAATAACAAGGCGTCTCTTCTATTTTTTGTTGTAAGACACGCCAAATAGCAATACTAGCGGTCAAAAGCGCAGGCTGAGTATATTGGGTTTGATTGAGTTTTTCTTCGTCCTGACAGATTGCCCACAAATCCTCACCAAGCGCATCACTCGCTTCGGTAAATGTATCGCGTATCTCTGGATAGATTTCGGCAAGCTCGCTCGTCATTGCGACTGCTTGAGATCCTTGTCCAGGAAAAATGACTGCGATACGAGCGGGTTGCTTTTTTACCATATCGGGTACAGAAGCCATAACCAATATTCCTTATCTGATTAGAAATATCCCTAAAAACAATGGGGTGTATTATATTATTAGATGTTATACAAAGCCGCTACTTCAAGTATTTATGCAAGAAAACGGATTGTCAGTAAACTATACACTGACAGACACTATTATCATAGCGGATGCAAACCAAACAGCAAGAGTAACGCTGCCCAAATTAAAGGAGCAGATTATATCAGCACATTTTTAAATCTACTAAACATAACAAGCGAATTAAGCAATAAGTCTAGTTATAAATAACAAAAAGCCAAGTTATCCAGCTACATAATATATGATAGCGAAATAACTTGGCTTTTTTTAGCTCAAAGCTTATTGACTAATAATAACTAGGCAAAAACAATAATAGTCACCAGTACTATTACTATCTTCGCCTAAGCTATTATAGAGCCAATGTCTTAGGCGTCTTGGCTGACTTTGAACAGTTGACGACCACGGTAGAAACCATCTTTAGTCATGTGATGACGACGATGTTTTTCACCAGTAGTAGCATCTACGCTTAGTTCAGCAATTTCCATACGGTGATGTGAACGGCGCATGTCACGACGAGAACGGCTTTTACGACTTTTTTGAACAGCCA
>OJBZ01000142.1_pt1 | contig 47427 bp, 38 predicted proteins | sample 1591671 | NCBI WGS metagenome assembly OJBZ01 (sample SAMN05416850, study PRJEB24817) | seawater metagenome | isolation source: Sea water | place: Canada:Atlantic | collected 2013-07
ATGATGATCTCGACACCTTGTTTTTTCAGCAGTGCGCTGACATTGGCAGGCGTTAAAGCAACGCGCTGCTCGCCAGGGCAGATTTCTTTGGGAACACCGATAATCACCTGCGTTACCCCCGTCTGTGGTTCGCAAATAATTGGCTATTCAGGAGGGAGGATATTGGCAACCCGAAACCTCTGAAAGCCTCGAAAAACGGCCGGTTCAGGTGAACCGGCCGATGAGCAGGGTGCTAACCTTATTGTGCACGTGCCAGCTTGGCAAATGACAAATGGTTATCGTACCGATAAGTGGCCGATAAATGAGCGTTTTGGCCTATCGGCACCCGTTATCATGGGATTATCCGCCCGGACTGATTGTTTTTTGATCAACCAGGGCGATATCGTCCTCTTCCTGCATGTGAATGAAGGGCTCAAGGATGGTGTTGCCACGCACCTCAGACTCGATTACATGCAAAAAGGTGTACGCGCCAAGCAGCTTGCGGGCCAGGAAGATGAACTCCTTGGGCGGCACATCGAAATGCACCGAGAGGGCGTTGCGGCCGGCACGATTCATGATGCGGTTGGGCAGGTTGCTCTTGCCCCAGCAGTACTCGCCATTCTCATTCAGTACGGAGGCCGGGGGCGGAAAACGGTCCGGGTCCTGTAACACTTCAACCGCTTCGAAGCAGAGTTCGGAGAATTCCTCAAGCAATTTGCGCGGGGCGTTACGGGCCAGAAAGTCCAGGGCGTTAAGCGCCCGGATCAGCCGGTCAGTATCGTGGTAAAAGGAGGCACGAATCATCTCCCGGCCCGGGCCAAGCACTTCGTTGTCGAAATCACGGATGGCGCCGAAATCCAGCAGCACGATCTGGTCCTGCTCCGGGGTTTCCCCAATACGCAGCAGGTAGTTGCCGAAATTCGGGTCCGTTTGCATCTTGTTCCATTCGAACACTTCCCGACAGCACAGCTCCATGATGGCGCGGCCGATAAAGTTGCGGCGGGTCTGGGACAACTCAAGCACGGCGGGATCATTGACGCCAATGCCTCGCTCGAAGGTCATGCACATGATGTTGTGCGTTGAGAATTCAGGAACAATTTCCGGAACCACAAAACGCGTGTCATCGGCCAGTGCGGTACGGAAATGGCGGGTGGTATGAGCCTCAAGGTCATAATCCACTTCGCGCTTGAGCATCTCGCGCACTTCATCGAGCCACATGTTGAATTGCTCGGTCATGGGCACCAGGCGGCTCAATTTCAGCAGGCGCACCAGCGCACGCATGTCGGAATCAATCGCGTCAGCGACGCCGGGGTACTGGATCTTCAGGCACAGTTCCTTGCCATCTGACTTGCGCACGGCCTTGTGCACCTGCGCCAGCGAGGCGGCCCCCAGCGGTTGCTCTTCAATCTCCAGCTCAGCCAGTTTAACTTCACCGAGCTGGCGTTTGAGGTGCCGCTCGATGGCTGGCCATTCCAGTGCGGTTGTCTGGTTTTCCAGTGTATGCAGGGCAGTGGTGACCTCTTCTGGCAGGAAGTGTTCGCCGAACAATGCCATCATCTGGCCAATTTTCACCACCGAACCTTTCAGGCTGCCCAGCTCTTCCACCAGCTCCTGGGCACGGGCAGACAAGATTTCCTTGCGCCGGTCATCACGTTTGTCTTTAGCGGTGAACAGTGTGCCTGCGCTGGCGGTGGCATACTTGGCCCCAGCCAGAAAGCCGGCTTTGGCCATTGAGAAGCGCCGCTCCACAGAACCTGTTTTAACCCGTTTTACTGTTTTACGTGCCATAGTCGCGAGGAAACTCCATTTGCCATCCTGAAAGCCGGTGGCATTCTAGCCCGTATTGCAAAGCGGGTCATTGTCCCAAGGAGATAACAAATGGCGAGAACCTGGGTGTTATTGCGAGGCCTGGTTCGTGAAAAGCGGCATTGGGAAGGGTTCCCGGAGCAGTTTCAGGCTGCGGTGCCGCAGGATACGGTGATTACGCTGGACCTGCCCGGTAACGGCGAATTCTGGCAGGAGCGCAGCCCGACGCGGATTGCGGCCATGGTGGCCCATGCCCGTGAGCAGCTGCACTCGCAAGGGCATAGCGGTCCTTATCATGTGGTGGCCCTGTCGCTGGGGGCGATGATGGCGGTGCAGTGGCTTTGCCAGGCTCCCCATGAGGTGGCGTTTGCCGGCCTGATCAATACCAGCGCCAGCCGCTTCAGTCCTTTCTGGCAGCGCTTGCGACCCATGAATTACCGCCGATTGTTGCGAGAGGCCGTGTTCAGCCGCGACACCCTGCGCAAAGAGACCGCCATCCTTGAGATTACCTCGAATATGCGCGAGCGTGATTTTCTTCACGCCCTGGCGGAAAAATGGGCTGACTATGCAGCCTCGCAGCCGGTGTCGCTCAACAACAGCCTGCGCCAGCTTCTGGCTGCCATACGCTTCAGGGCGCCGGTGGCGCTGCCGGATTCTGTGCCGGTAATCATTGTTAACGGGCAGGGGGATCGCCTGGTCAGCCCCAGCTGCTCCCGCCGCCTGGCCGCCGCCTGGCAACTGCCACTGAAAGTGCATGCTGAAGCGGGCCATGATCTTCCGCTGGATGCGCCCCGATGGCTTATCAATACGCTTCTTGAGGGGGTAACAGATTCCTCTGTTTAGTGTGTTGACCGCAACTGCCCGCTGCCCTAAGTTCTATTCAGAACCCGCGAGTTCTGGTGTGGATTCTGAATAGAGCAACAATGAAGAGGTATGCATGGCAACGCCGCAGGAATTGACCCGTTTTGCGAAAGGCCCACAGTCCCCCCAGGAGCGTATCTGGTGGGACCGCTATTCCCACGAGAAGCTGAATGCCTGGCGCCAGGTACAGGACCCGCTAGCGGATCGTTGTGCCGCACAGATTAAATTCACCCGGCCGTCCGGGTTGCTTGATGAGGTGGAGCGGCGCGCTGAAACGGAGGGGGGCGATTTTCAGGCCTTCCTGGATCATTGCCATACCGTACCGAGCTGGGTGGATTTCGAGGAGATGGAGTTGGGGCGACGCATGTATCGTCGCAATGGCGCCCTGCAGGGGCTGGTGCTGATGTGTTCCAGCCTGGTTGAAGGCTATGCGCACAACAAGCCGTCCCAGGTGCTGGTTGCCACCGGACGGCTACAGAAGGATGTGTCCCGGCGGATCTATGAAACCGGGCAGATGCTGCACAATATTGTCGGGGATGACGGCATTCGCCCCGGCGGGTTGGGGCACCGAACCTTGATGGAAGTCCGGCTGCTACATGCGGCGGTCCGGCAATTCCTGGCCAGCAACCCGCGCTGGGACAATGAAAAGTATGACCTGCCGATCAATCAGGAAGATATGGCCGGCACGGTGCTGGAGTTTGATTTCATGGTGGTTCGGGGGCTTAAGCGCCTCGGATTGCCCATTTCCCGGCGTGAGCATGAGTCCATGCATTATTTCTGGCGTTATGCCGGGTATCTGCTGGGCGTGAACGAGGCCTTGCTGACCAGCACACTGGAAGAGCAGAGTGTCCTGGCTATGCAGCTGACCTCGCATCTCTACGATCCCACGCCGGATAGTGAGTCCCTGGCCAAGGCCTTGCTCAAGGACATGTCCGGCAAGCCGCCCTTTAATCTTTCCTACGATGTGCTGCTGGCGTTCAGCCGTTACCTGATCGGTGACCAGGTGGCGGATGATCTGAATATTCACAGCACCATTCCTGCCTCCGCCGCCGTCAGAGTGGTGAAGACAGCGATCACCACAGCCAGTTTCGGTTTGCGCTTGTTGCCGGACCCGGCCAAACGGGCATTGGAAGGGCTGAATCACCAGCTGGGCCGGCGCACCTTGAAAGCCGGACTGGGCGACAACCCGGCCCGCTGGGGATTCAAGGCTCTGGCCTGATAGCAGCGGCGCACAGCGTGAATGCCAGGCGATTTCTTTCCTGACTTGCTGACCTGCCGATAATGGCAAATAAAAAAACCGGCCTTGAAGCCGGTTTTTTTATGTCTTGCGTTTGCGCTGCGGCGAAAGTCAGCCTTTGCGGGCGACCTGGTTTTCTCGCAGCAAATCCATGTAATCCACCAGTATTTCGCCGGTTTCACGGACGTACGGGTCTTCATCCATGGCTTCGTCATGGCTTTCCGGATCCAGCGCCCGCTGTTCTTCCAGCGTGCGCAGCTCCTTGATGCTCTCAAGGGGGTCTTCATCGCGGGCCTGACGACGGCTGTTTTCGATGGCCAGCCGTTCCTTGTCGAACTCGGTCTGCATTTGAGTGCGCGCCTTTTCGTTCAGCGAGAGTTCCGTTCGGTTACGGTTCACGTCGAGCAGCTTGCGCAGGGAATGCACGTAGACAAATTCCGGGTCGCTATCCGTGCGTTCTTCATGGCGCTCACGCAGTTGTGGCAGGAAAGGCACCAGGTCAGTGACACGCTGGAAATTGGCCGATTTAATTTCATCCCAGGGCAGGGCGTTGGGCAGAGAGCTTTCCCCCACGTCGTCCTTGTCTACCAGGGAGGGCAAATCCACATCCGGCACGATGCCCAGGTTCTGGTTGCTGGAGCCCGACACCCGATAGAACTTGGCATTGGTCATCTTCAGCTTGCCATGATTGAGATCCAGCAGGGTTTGCACCGTGCCTTTGCCGTATGTCTGGTCGCCGACGATTAGCGCGCGGCCATAGTCCTGCATGGCGCCGGCAAAAATTTCTGATGCCGAGGCGCTGTAGCGGTTCACCATGACAGCCATGGGGCCGGCGAACAGGACACCGGGGAATTTGTCGCCTTCGACACTGACCCGGCCATTGGATTCGCGAACCTGCACCGTCGGGCCCCGATTAATAAACAGGCTGACCAGCTTGTTCACTTCCAGCAGCGAGCCGCCGCCGTTGTTACGCAGGTCGATGACCAGGCCATCGATATTTTCCTTGCGCAGCTCGACCAGCAGTTTCGCCACATCGCTGGTGGTGCTGGTGTATTTCGGGTCGCCGCGATGGTAGGCGTCGAAATCCAGATAGAACGCGGGGATTTCGATAATGCCCAGTTTCAGATCCTGGCCATTACGGTCAACGTGAATGATGTCTTTCTTGGCGGCCTGTTCTTCCAGTACCACCTTGTTGCGCACAATGGTGATGGTGCGAGTGTCATGCTCGCTGGGGCTGCCGGCGGGGATAATTTCCAGATTGACCTTGGTGCCCTTGGGCCCACGGATCTGGTCGACCACTTCATCCAGACGCAAGCCGATTACCGGTACCGGGTCTTCTTCATCCTGGGAGACACCCACGATGCGGTCCGCAGGCTTTAGCTGGCCGCCTTTGGCGGCGGGGCCACCGGGGACCAGACGCACCACCTTGGTGTAGCCGTCTTCGTATTGAAGTACTGCACCAATGCCTTCCAGTGAGCGGCTCATGCTGATGTCGAAGTTTTTCGAATTGTGCGGGGTGAAGTAGGTGGTGTGGGGATCAAATGTCTGCGTCAGCGCATTCATGTACACCTGGAACACATCCTCAGGGGTATTCTGCTTGATCCGCTTCAACTGGCTTTCGTAGCGACGAGTGAGCCGCGTTTCGATATCTTCCGCACTGGAATCGTTGAGGCGCATGGAGAGCACCGCATTTTTCAGCTGGCGCTGCCAGATTTCATCCAGAGCCGCCTTGTCCTTGGCCCAGGGGGCATCCTCACGATCCACTCTTACCGACTCTTCGCTGTCGAAGGTCAGCGAATCCAGGTCATTGGCGATGGTCTCCAGTGACCAGGTCAGGCGCTCTTCCAGGCGCTGCTGGAAGCGATTGAAAATGGTATAACCGCCTTCCAGCTGGCCCTTGCGTAGCTGGTCATCCAGGATCTCGTTATAGCGCTGGAAGTCCTTGATGTCGGACGCCAGGAAATACAGACGATTGGGATCCAGGTCCTTCAGGTAGCGTTGCAGTACCTGTTCGGAAAGCTGATCGTCGAAATCGAGCTGGCGATAGTGATACTTGAGCTTGTCAGCAATTTCTTCAGCCGCTTCCAGTTGCTCTTCCGTCGGCTTCAGGTCGCCCTGAATATCCGGCGATGAGTCGTGAAGGGCGCCGCCGCCTTTGATTGCCCCGCCCAGCAGCAACAGGGCAAGTGCAAGAGGGAACAGCTTACGGAGTAATGACATACTGGCTCTCAAACAGTTTTTTTCAGTATAGCCGACAGCCCGGGAGCGGTCATTCAGGGTTGAATCGCCGGCTATCGGTGTAGACTATCGTGATGGCACGAAGTTGCAGTGCCTGGCGCCGTCTATCGGCGTAATTCTATGACCCTAGCGCACGGGAGATACTTTGCACAGACTGTTCAGCCTGTTTTTCCTGGCGGGTATCGCCGGGGCTGTGATCCAGCTCATGGCCGGGGACATGGAGGCACCGGGGCGCCTTATCAATGCCCTGTGGGAATCTGCTGATCTGGCGGTGGAAGTGAGCCTGGGCTTGATCGGGGTGCTGGCCCTGTGGAGCGGCCTGTTTCGCCTGGCGGAAGCCAGCCGGCTGGCCGATCGGATATCCGGCTGGGTGACGCCGGTGCTGGCCCGTGTCATGCCAGGCATTGCCCGAACCCCGGAGGCCGCCGCTCCGGTGTCCATGAACCTGGCGGCCAACATGCTGGGGCTGGATAACGCCGCGACGCCACTGGGGCTCAAGGCCATGGAGTCGCTCCAGAAAGACAACCCGTCCCCACGCAGCGCCACCAACAGCCAGATCATGTTTCTGGTACTCAATACGTCATCGGTGACGTTGGTTCCGGTCACAGTACTGCTTTTTCGTGCTCAGCAAGGCGCAGAAGACCCGGCGCTGGTGTACCTGCCTTTGCTGATGGCAACCACCATTTCCACCCTGGTAGGCGTGATTGTTACCGCCAGGGTGCAAAAGCTGCCCCTGGCCAGCCCGCTATTGCTCACGGTAATGGGTGTCTGGCTGGCGGTTCTGGGTTTGCTTGGCGCCGTTGTGTTACTGGCCCCGGCAGAGGCCGCCAACACGTTCGCCAGCCTGCTGGGCAATGGCATTCTTCTGCTTGTGTTGAGTGTGTTCTTTATCGCCGCCTGGCGGTCCGGGGTGGATAGCTATGATGCCTTTGTCGAGGGGGCAAAGGAGGGCTTCACGCTTGCGGTGAAAATCATTCCTTACCTGGTGGCCATGCTGGCAGCCATTGCCATGCTGCGGGCCGGGGGCGTGCTGGGCTTGTTTCTGGACGGCATTCGTAGCGGGGTTGGCGCGCTTGGGCTGGACACCCGCTTTGTGGATGCACTGCCCGTGGCGCTGCTTAAGCCCTTGAGCGGTTCCGGAGCGCGGGCCGCCATGGTGGATGTGATGCAGACCCATGGCGTGGATTCGCTGGCCGGGCGGATGGCGGCGGTGATGCAGGGCTCCACGGAAACCACCTTTTATGTATTGACCGTGTATTTCGGCAGCGTCGGCATCCGTGATTTTCGTTATGCGCTGTGGTGCGGGCTGGCGGCAGATGCCGCCGGGCTGGTCAGCGCCATTTTCCTGAGTTACCTGTTTTTTGCCTGAACGCTGCAGTGCAGCAGGGCGCGACTTCAAATGCCCGCGCTCTGTTCAGGAACAATGTACCGAAAGGTAAGGTTGATGCGCGGGTCCGGCCGGTTGCGGCGGCGGGGCAGGGCATGTTCAAAGTGGGCCTGTACTGCCGGCGACATCAACAAAAGATCGTCATGATGAAGCGGTACACTCAGGCACTGACGCTGACTGCCCGGGCCTTTCGGCCGAAAAGTCAGCTCCCGGCAAGCGCCTAGATTGTAGGACGCTATCCAGGGCGCATGGCCCAGCTCCGGTTCGTTATCGCTGTGATAGCCCATGCAGTCGTCACCATTACGGTACAGATTGGCCAGGACGCTGTTGAAGGTTTTGCCGGTCACTTGCTCGACAGCTGTCTTGATCGGTAATAGGGCAGCAGGCCATCCTCTCGCGGTATGCGTATGCCCGGAATAGCGATAACGTAGCCCGGTGTCACCGTGCCAGGCGGTTAACCGCGGGACTGGGTGCTGCCGCCCATACACGGTAATCTTGGGTTGTTGCCAATCAAGAGTCTGGCTTAACGTAGCCAGCAGGCGGTCTGCTTGCGATGGTCCCATCAAACCCGCCCAGCGATGCAGCTGCGCATCGCTGCTCAGGTCGATAAGGGAAGCAGTTTGCCGAGCCTGGGGCCCGGTTATCGGTAAACACATAACGGCTCTACAAAGATTGCCGGCAGCTGCCGGCGAGGATGATCAGGGAAACATCATGCTGCATATCTTTCGGATCGAAAATGGTGTTCTGCGCGAAAAGGATGTGGACACCATCATGCCATCACTGGCAGAGGACGGTAGCTGGATCGACCTGGTTGATGCCGAGGAAGACGAGCGGAACCTGGTCCAGCAATTTCTTCAGGCGGAACTGCCCGATTCCGACGACATGGAAGAAATTGAAGCCTCGGCCCGCTTTTTCAGTGATGAGCAGGGGCTCCACGTTCACTCCCTGTTCCTGTTCCAGTCGGAAGGTCGGGCCCGGACTTCCACGGTGGCCTTTGTGGTACAGGAAGGGCGGCTGCTCTCGTTCCGTGATTCCCGATTGCCGGATTTCCGCTTGCTGCGCCTGCGAGTGCGGCGCGGCTGGGTCAAGGTATCGCAACCCCTGGATATCCTGTTGAGTATTCTCGACCAGAAAGTGGAAAACCTGGCGGATGCCTTGGAAGACGTGCACCGGGACCTGGAAAAAGTCGGCTATAGCGTGCTCGAAGAGGAAAACGGGGAGCTGGAAGAGGACATTGAACGCCTGGCACAGCTGGAAGACACCAACGGGAAAATCCGCCTGTGTCTGATGGATACCCAACGATCCATCTCGTTTATTCAGCGCTATGTGCGATCGGACAAGGTGCGCCGGCGTACCTGTGCGGAAATCCAGCACGACCTGGATACCCTGTTGTCACACACCACCTTCCTGTTCGACAAGATCAACTTCCTGATGGATGCTGCCCAGGGCTTCATCAACATCCAGCAGAACCAGATCATCAAGATCTTTTCCATCGCGGCGGTGGTGTTCCTGCCACCCACCATGATTGCCAGCATTTACGGGATGAACTTCGAGATCATGCCGGAGCTGGATTTCCGCTTTGGGTATCCGATGGCCATTGGGCTGATGGTGCTGTCCGGCATGGCGCCGTACTGGTATTTCAAACGAAAGGGCTGGTTATAGCGGGTGGCCTGACCTTTGGTCCTGATCTTTGGTAAAACGCGGCGTCGGGCGTCAGGATTGCAACGCCCAGCCACTCGCCGTTTCAGATGCCTTGCCTTCTGCGGCAAGCTTGATCAAATGCGCGCTCAGCGAAAGCTGTGCCACCCCGTGCAAAAATACCGGCACATCGTCATACACCGCCGTTACCAGGGTCGCCAACGGTTGTGCCGTTGCCGTCAGGCAGCCAACCACCTTGTCTTCGCGTTTTTGGCGATGGGCGAGGGTCTGGGAAAGGGTGTCTTCCGGGTGGCTGATGACATCGCCGTGTCCTGGAGCCATCAGGGTGATGCCGCGATTCTGCAGTTTTCTCAGTGACGCAAAGTACGCCTGCATGGAACCGGAAGGGGGAGCGATGACCACGGTGGAGCCCTGAATCAGGTGGTCGCCGGTGAACAGCAAACCCTGTTCGCTCAGGTAGCAGAGGTGGTTTCCCACATGGCCCGGGGTTTCAATGGCGGTGAGGCTGACGCCGCCACAGTCCACCGTATCACCTTCACCCAGCAGTCGATCCGCATTCCAGCTTTCATCCTGCAGTCCGTCATCCGGCACAGAAGGGCCCAGGCAGCGAGCGCCCGTGGCGGCCACCAGAGCCAGTGCACCCGGAGAATGGTCACGGTGAGTATGCGTGACGATGACCTGGGTGATCGGTTTGTCCAGAGTGCGGGCGGCCTGCAATAGCGCCTGCAGATGCTCCTGGTCCTCCGGACCGGGGTCAATAACGGTAAGGCTGTCCCTGCCAAACAAATAACTGTTGGTGCCTGGCCCGGTCATCATGCCCGGGTTGCGCGCCAGTACCCGCCAGGCGTGGTCGCCGATGGGGGTGAGCTGGCCGGGAATCAGTGATGCCATAATGACTCCTGGGAGTTTGGAAGCCGCATTGTGACGATTCATGCCAGATCATGCCAGCCCGGTCTCGCACCCTTATTTCTGTTCCGGGTAGGCCAGCTTTTCCACCACCCTCAGTTGCCAGCGATCCACCCGCGTTTTTTCCTCCGGGTGACGACTGACAACCGCAAACTGATATTCACTGCCCCGGGGCAGATACATCTGCAGGGTAATAGGCTGCTGATAAATGACCTGACAATCCTCCGCTGACTGGCAATGCAGCGCCTGTGCCTGCAGTGAAAGTGCGGCAACATCCTGCGTGCCCTCATTGCGAACCGTCCCGCTGAGGCGCACGCCGGATTCCGAGTCCCGAATTTCCGAAAGGGCCAGTTCCACTCCCTCGGGTGGCAAATATACCTGATCATCCTTCCCGCCTTGCCACACACCGACGGCCAGCACGATCAATCCGGCCAGAACCAGACTGGCGATCAGCAAAAACGGACGCCGGCCCCACTGCCAGCTCCCCCATAACAGGGCAGAGACCGCGATAACCACAGTTAATACAAGCAATAGGCGCATTTATCCTCCACAGATGCAGACCTGACCTTTCCTGATTCATATAATCCCAGCAGGCATATGTAAAGGAGAAGGGCATGTTGATTGTTGTCTCGCCGGCAAAAACGCTGGATTACGAGAGTGAATTACCGGCACTGAAAGCCACGCAACCCCGCTTGCTTGATGATAGCGAGGTGCTGATTGAGCGTGCACGCCAGCTTTCGCCGGCAGATATCAGCAGCCTGATGAGTGTCAGTGACAAAATCGCCCATCTGAATGCAGAACGTTTTTCGTTGTGGGCTCGCCCCTTCAACAAGAAAAATGCGCGCCCGGCGGCGTTTGCTTTCAAGGGCGATGTGTACACCGGCCTGGATATCGAATCGTTCACTGACAACCAGCTCAACGATGCCCAGTCGCGATTCCGTATGCTCTCCGGCTTGTATGGGGTGCTGCGCCCACTGGACCTGATGCAGCCTTATCGGCTGGAAATGGGCACACGGCTGGATAACGTTCGCGGCAAGGATTTGTATGCCTTCTGGGGCAGCACCATTACCGACTTGCTGAACAAGGACATGAAGGCGGCCAAAACCGATACCCTAGTGAATCTGGCGTCCAACGAGTACTTCAAATCGGTCAAGAAGAAGGACGTTGCCGGCACCATCATCGAGCCCGTTTTTCAGGACGAAAAAAACGGTAAGTACAAGGTTATCAGTTTTTATGCCAAGAAGGCGCGCGGCCTGATGGCGGCCTGGATTATCAGGAAAGGATTGAAAGATCCGGGCAAGCTGAAACAATTTGATGTGGCGGGCTACCGCTATTGTGAGGCGGAATCCACCGCGCTGAAGCCGGTGTTTCGCCGGGCAGAGCAGGGCGCCTGACCGGCACCCAACGATGACGCGGTCAAGCTGGCCGCGTCATCGCGTTCATCAATGCTTCTTGTTATCCTCGAATTCACTCTTGGCCGCAAGGAAGCCGGTTTTCAGGCCATCCCAGGCAATTTCAAGCCCGGCCTTGATGTCATCCCAGGCGTCATCGCCATGGGATTCCAGCCGCTCCAGTTTTTCCTCGAACTCGCTGCGCCGGCCTTTCATTTCGTTGAGTTTTTCCCGGGCCTCATCTCGCCATTCATCACGCAAATCATTCAGCCGTGCTGACAGGCGATCGAGTTGATAGTCCCAATCTTCAAGTTGCTGACGGGCGCGGGCAGTAAAGTCCTTTTTATCTGACATCATGGAGCCTCTCTAGTGTGAGCGTCATTGGTCATCGTCATTGTCACGCCAGGGCGATTGGAAATCGTCAGGCTTGATCACCAGCACATCGGCATTGGCGCGAGTAATCACGGATTCCGCAGTGGAACCGAGCAGTAACCGTTCCGGCAGGTTGCGGTGGACGGTCCCCAGCACCAGTAGATCCACATCTTCCTTGTCGCAGTAGCTGGACAAGCTATGGGCAATGGGCCCATTCAGTGTCACCAGCTGGTTCTGGTCCAGCCCCTGGGCGGCCCCGAACTGAAAGAAATTATCACGATGGTAGGCGCGGACTTTTTCCATGCTGCCGGTGTAGTCCGGAATGGCTTCGCCCGCCACCATAATCAGGCCTTCATCCATTTCATCGAGCACGTGGCATGCGGTGAGCTCAGCGCCAAGCAGAGCGGCTTGCTGGCGTGCGCCTTCCAGCACCCGCACAGAGAGCCGGTCATCGGAGGCTTCCCCGGTGCCCGGGTCCAGCGCGGCAAGAATGCGAGGGGGAGCATTCCACTCCCGGCTATGCACGCAAAGCACCGGGCAGGGCGCCTTGCGAATTAATTGCCAGTCCCGTGGGGTAAAGAGGTGGCGACGCAGGGCACTGTCGTCGCTGGTATGCACTACCACCAATGACGGAGTCAGCGCCAGTATGGCCTTGCGCAACCCATCCATGCTGTCTTTTTCCCAAAGAACACAAATCTCTCCTGCGTCTTCGCCCAGCAGTGCGGTGACGCGTTTGTGCCAAGCTTTGCTGATCTGCTGCCGGGCCGCCTGTTGGCGTTCGGTATCCAGGCCAACGGCACGCACCATCGCGGAAGAATACGCATTGATAATAATCTGTAGCGGCGCCCCGGCCGCAGCTGCGATGTGCTGCGCCTTGCTCAGGGCGGGCTGGTCGGCTTTCAGATGACGATCAAGAATCGCAACGACAGGTGCTGTCACAGTGTGAACTCCAAAGCGGGATCGTGGTTCTGGCCACACAGGCGGGCACGATCAAGAATTTCAATATCGCGGCCGGTTACCCGAAGCCATTGCTGTTGCTGGAAACGGGTAAAAATGCGGCTGACCGTTTCCACGGCCATGCCGAGGTAATTGGCGATATCGTAGCGGGACATGGGCAGACGGAAACGATGATCGCTCAGTCCTCGGCGCTGATGTCTTGCAGACAGTGACAGCAACAGGGAGGCCACGCGGTCATCCGCACTTTTCTTGCCGAGCAGCATGTGCAGCTCCCGATCCGAGCGAATTTCATTGCTCATCAAACGGAAGAAATGATGCTGCAGAGAGGGGATCTGCTGGGACAGCGTTTCGAGTTGTGAGAAGGGAATCTCGCACACCGTGGCGGTCTCCAGCGCCTTGGCATTGGAAACATGGTGCGCGGTACTGATGCCATCCATGCCCAGCACCTCGCCGGGCAGGTAAAACCCGGTGACCTGTTCCTCTCCTTCATCGCTGACCACATAGGTTTTCAGGGCGCCAGAGCGCACGGCATACACAGAATCAAATCCGTCTGTGGCACGAAACAGGTGCTCGCCGCGTTTCAGTGGGCGGCCTCGGTGGATAATACGATCCAGCTGATCCAGTTGTGCCGGGGCCACTGCCAGGGGCAGGCAAATGGGGCTGAGGCTGCAGTCGTTGCAGGAAACATGATGAGACACGGTCAGACTCCGGTTGATCGCTGCGTAAAGCGTCACTCTTAGAGTATAGAGTGAAAATAGTAGAATAAAGGTCAAATAATCCGGCTGAACCGGGCTTGCTGCTGTTGTGGGGTGTAGCGGTCAAAGGGCATCACCAGAGCCCGACTGACCAGACGGCCGCTGTCGGTGATCTGGAGCCGATCCTTTTCTACTGCCACCAGCCCCCGGGCTTCAAATGTCACCCATTCAGCCATGGCATCCGCAAAATAATCCGGGAAATGGATTCCCCAGGTTTCGCTGAATACGGACATGTCCACGGACAGGTCACACAGTAACTGAATAATCAGCGCCCGACGGATCTGGTCGTCGCGATTGAGAATGAAGCCTTTTTCAATCGGCAGACGACGCTGCGACAAGTCGTGGCCCCAGTCGTCCAGCGTCTTGTGGTTCTGGGCATACAGATTGCCGAGCTGGCTGATGGCGCTCACGCCGAGCCCCAAAAGATCGGCGTCACCGTGGAGGGTGTAACCCTGGAAATTGCGATGCAGCAGTCCGTTTTCCTGTGCCACTGAGAGGCTGTCGTTTTCCAGCGCAAAATGGTCCATGCCGATATAGCGGTAGCCTTGCTCCTGAAGCATTTTTCCGGCCCGGGTGAGCATGCCGAGCTTCTCTTCCGGGCCGGGCAGGGCTTGTTCCTGGATCTGACGCTGAACCTTGAACCGTGAAGGCAGGTGGGCATAGTTGTACAAAGAGATGCGGTCTGGCCGAAGTGGCAGCAGTCGCTCCAGCGTGCGCGCCAGACTCGATTCCGATTGCCAGGGCAGGCCGTAAATCAGATCGGTATTGATAGAGCGAAAGCCAAAGTCGCGGCTCCACGCCATGGTGTCACGGATCAGCTCATAGGGCTGGACACGATTTACCGCTTTCTGCACACGCGGATCCAGATCCTGCACACCCAGGCTGACGCGATTAAAACCGAGCCCGCGCAGCAATCCCAGCCGGGATTGATCCACGGTGCGCGGATCGATCTCGATGGCATAATCACTGCGTTCGTCATCGCGCAGATTGAAGTGGCGGGCCAGGTCGTATACCAGCTCGGTGAGCTGCCCGTCATCGAGAAAGGTGGGGGTGCCGCCGCCCCAGTGCATCTGCGTTACCGGCCGTCGCTTGTCGACTCGCGTGGCCTTGCGTTTGATTTCGCGTTTCAGCAGTTGCAGATACTCCGCCCCTCGCGCCTTGTTGGCGGTGACAATGCGATTGCATGCACAGTAATAGCAGACGCTGTCACAGAAAGGGATGTGCATGTATAGCGACAACGGCCGGCGAGCCACATTGCCTTCATCCAGTGCCAGCCAGAAGTCCTCTTCACTGATATCAGCGTGAAAACTGGTGGCCGGCGGATACGATGTGTAGCGTGGGCCGGGGCCGCCGTACTGCCGAATGAGTGATGTATTCCAGCGAATCATGGGCGCCTCCTGCGGCCGCACATCAGTGTGAGGCTGATTATCCTCCTGCCGGCGCGGCGCTATTTGATCCAGATCAAGGGTGGGCGTGATGCTGATGCGTATTGTGCCTTTGTTCATCATGTTCGGCGGCAGAATGAGAGGGCATGGCGTGTGGGCCATGGCCATGCTGCATCATGCTCATGGCTTGCCAGAAGAACACCAGTGCCAGGCACAGGGTGAGGATGCTGGCCAGAACGGGCCAGGCGCCACGGCGAAAACGCTGTAGTTGAGACGCCAACACGCCGGTGGTGGCGACTGGCACCACGGTAATGACACCGAAACAGAGCATAACCAGCGCCCCCGCCAGGGCCGTGCCTGCAGTGGCCGCCAGTGCCAAGGCGGTATAGATCAGCCCGCAGGGCAGAAATCCCCACAGCGCCCCCAGCCCCAGGGCTTTTGCCGGGTGATCGACGGGCATCAACTTGCGGGTAACCGGTTGCAGACGCCGCCACAGACGCTGGCCAATTTTCTCCACGCGCTGAAGCAGTCCACCGCGACCGAGCAGGTACGCGCTGAGCAACAACATCAACAGGCCGGACAGTATCAGTCCCACCGCCATGGAGGGGCCGGGAAGTTGTGTCAGGAAGGCGCCGCCGAGCAGGCCCGCTAATGCACCCAGGGCGCTGTAGGTGCCGACGCGGCCCAGCCCGAATAACAGCTGCCAGCCCCACAGGGCGATTCCCTGGCGGCGGGATTCCGGGATGGAAAAGGTCAGGGCACTGCTGATGCCTCCGCACATACCAATGCAATGGACGGAACCTGCACTGGCGATCAGGGCGGCACTGGCAATCAAGGAGGCAAGGGCTTCAATGGTCATCGCGAGGGCTCGATGGTGAATCCTGGGTGCTATCTGTTCTGTCAGCGTGGTGCTGTTCTTTTGGAGTCTGTGTTCTAGCCTGTTTTCGCTGCTCCCTGTCCTCGAATACAACTCGCCAGGCAGCGTTGTCCAGATCATCAAACTGATCCTTGCGCAGTGCCCAGAAGAGGGCAGCAATGGCACCAGCCAGGAACAGCAAGGCTAGCGGTATCAGCAGGAAGACAATTTCCATCGAGTCACCCGGGTGGCGTTGAATGTGACCAGAAGCGAGCTGGCTGACATGCCCAGCGCTGCGGCCCATGGCGGCAGCAAACCACTGACAGCAAACGGGACGGCAAGGATATTGTAAAGCAATGCCCAGGCTAGGTTTTGCCGGATGGTACGCTGACAAAGCCGGGAAAGTCGGGGCAAGGCTGGAACGGCGTTGAGCGTGTCATGGAGCAGAAACAGCCCGGCAGCACGCTGCGCCAGGCTGGTCGCATTTCCCGTCGCAACGGAGACCGATGCGGCGACCATGGCCTGGGCATCATTGATGCCGTCACCGACCATCATTTGCGGCGCACCGCTTTCCAGTTGTGTGAGCCAGGTGGCCTTCTCGGCGGGGCGTTGTTGAGCGCGTCGCTCACCAATCTCCAGCTGATCGGCCACCGCGTTCACCGCGTGAACATTGTCGCCACTGGCCAGGCGCGAGGTAATGCCGAGATCAGCAAGGCTCTTCACCACAGCGCGAGCCTCCGGACGAATCGGGTCCTGCAGCCATACGTAAAGCCGTACTTCATTATCGCAAAGCAGTTGCAGGCATGTTGTGTCGGGACGCGCCTGATCCGGCGCACCGGTGATACGCCATGTCGCTCCCTGCAACGCTCCGCTGACCCCGCTATGGTCCGCGTGCAGTGCGGTAATGTCGGGATGCCGGGAGTATTGCTGAAAGGGCTTTGCCAGCGGGTGTGGATTATTCCACTCCAGTGCGGCGGCAATCGTCAGCAGGTCCTGTTCTGGCAGCAGACTGTTGACGGTTTCGGTGTCGACAATCCGGAACTGGCCGGCGGTGAGCGTGCCGGTTTTATCAAACAGTACGCCTTTCACCGCGGTGCAGCGCAGAAGCTGTCGGGGGGAAGCAACCAGGATGCCTTCGCGCAATGCAGTGCCCAGCGTCGATGACAGAGTCAGGGGAACAGCAAGAGCCAGGGCGCAAGGGCAGGTCACCACCAGTACGGCCAGGGTATGTTCGAACGCCATGGCCGCGCCGGCGGGCCAGTGCCAGATAAAGGTCATGGCGGCCAGCAACAGGATGCCACCGGTAAACAGCGGCGCGATGCGTTGCCAGTCCCTGACCACTTCCACGCGTTCGTGCTGGGCGTGCTCCACTTGCTCAGCGATTTTTGCCACCAGGCTGGAGGATGCGGGTCCCGAGGCTTCCAGCACGATATTGCCTTCCACCAGTCGGCTGCCGGCATGTACCGGGTCATTGATGCCATGGTTTACCGGCAAAGGCTCGCCATTCAGCGCCGATTCGTCGAAGGCACCGCGGCCTTCGATGAGGGTCCCATCCACCGGGATAATGTCGCCCTGAATCAGCTGCAGGCGATCTCCTTTGGCCACCTGCCGGGCGCTGATCCAGTGCGCTATCTGCTGCCCATCAAGGCGGCGAACGGCCTGGGGCAGGGTGTTGCTGACTCGCCGGTAAGCTTGCTGGATCGTCATGCGCTGACGCTGCTCCAACCAGCGACTGGCCAGCAAGAAGAACACAAACATGGCAGCGGAATCGAAATAGACGTGCCTGCCTCCCGTGGCCATCATCACCAGGCTGCCGGCCCAGGCCAGCAGCAATGCCAGTGCGATGGGCGCATCCATGGTCAGGCGCGCTTGCCTGAGGCCGCGCCAGGCTCCCTGGAAAAACGCCCAACCGGAGTAGAACACGACCGGCGTGGCCACGGCGAAACTGGCCAGCCGGAACACCCATTCATAAAGCGCGTCTTTGCCGTCGAAAACGCCGATATAGAGAGCGGTGGAGTACATCATGGCCTGCATGGCGCCCAGCCCGGCCAGTGCCAGTCGGCCCAGCAATTGCTTGTGCGCGCGTTGTTCGTCGGCCTGGGTGCGAGGGTCACCGGGCAGGGTCACCGTGTAGCCCAGTGCCTGAATCCGTTGTGCTGTCTGGCTGGCGTCTGCTTGCCCCTGGTAGTCCACGCTCAGTGTCATGCTAGCCAGGTTGACGCTGCTGCGCAGTACGCCGGGCTGCTGGCTGACGGTTTTTTCGATCAACCAGCTGCAGGCTGCACAGGTGAGTCCACCCAGCTGCAGTTTCAGGCGCTGGCCATCAGCAAGGCTGGTGAGATGAGGGTCGATTAACTCCGGCACAGAAAAAAGCGCGCAATCCAGCGCCTGGCGCTGATCGTCTGGCTGTGGCGCGGCATCCTGGCGCATCAGGTAGTAATCATCCAGCCCCAGGCCATAAATGGTTTCTATGGCTGCGGCGCACCCCGGACAGCAGGCATCACGGGGGCCGTCAGGCGTTTGCGCGGGGAAGGCGCCCGTGGGGGCCGGGTTACTGCAATGCCAGCAGGCAGCGGTCATGGTGCGGCGGTTTTCCCCAATGTCAGGTTATCGCCTTGCGCCATGACGGTCTGATACAGACGCCAGTGATCACCAGAGGCGGTCACCGTAGCGGCACGGCGACCATCATGGGGGAGGGTGCCATCACTGCGGTATAGCGCGCCTTCAATATGCTCCAGGGCAAGGGTGACATCCCGTTCCGGGAGAGTGGGGTGGCGCAGCGATACGTTCAGGGTGTCGGGCATGGGAATGCCCGCCTCGCTACTAAGGCGCGCCTGAATGCCGGCACCCACCTGGGCCAGTTCAAGGCGAATACCCAGGCGCGCCGCAAGACGCTCCTGCTCCACGGAGCGGTTGATGGCTCGCCCCTCCTTGTACCATTCGTCTACCACGGGTGTGTCGGCATTCACGATGGCGATATACAGCAGTGTCAGGCCGCCGACCACCGAGGTGGCTGGCAGCAGGATCGCCAGCCACAGGAAAGGATAGCGGTACCAGGGAAGCTCATCGCCCTGGGGCAATGAATCGGGATTCATGGCGTTTCTCCAGGTCAGGATCATCCAGTGCCGTTACCGTAAACCAGATCGGCGCGGATTCCATTTCCACCTCATAAGGGTCATAGCTCACGGTCACCGGCAAAGACAGTTTCTTGCCGCCTTCGAGGGTGAATTCAGTGCGGTTCTTCATACGCAGGCCATCCGGGCCCTTCATGGTAAGCACGTACCGGTGGCTGTACTGGCCCTTGTTCTGGATCTCCAGCCGATAGATGTTTTCCACTTCGCCACTGCTGGCGGTGCGGTAGAGCTGGTTTCGATCGCGAATCACATCAACTTGCAAGGGCACCCGGCTGTACAGGGTGCCCATGAACAGGCTGCCCATGATGATCAGGATGGCCCCATAGCCGATAAGTCGGGGGCGCAGGATGCGCGACTTCAAGCCTTCCAGGGCGTTTTCGGTGGTGTAACGAATCAGCCCGGGCGGCTTGCCGATGTGATCCATGACGTCGTCACAGGCATCCACGCAGGCCGCACAGGTAATGCATTCATACTGCAGCCCATCACGGATATCGATGCCGGTGGGGCAAACCTGAACGCACATGCCGCAGTCGATGCAGTCGCCTTTTTCCACCACCGTATCTTCCTGTTGGCGTTTTTTGGCGCCACGGCCACGGGGTTCGCCGCGTTGTTCGTCGTAAGACACGATCAGGGTGTCGCGGTCGAACATGACGCTCTGAAAACGGGCGTAGGGGCACATGTACAGGCATACCTGTTCGCGCATAAACCCGGCGTTGCCGTAGGTGGCCACGGTAAAAAAGCCCACCCAGAACAGCTCCCAGCCACCCCAGCCGAAGCTGAGCAAGCGGGTGGTCAAATCTGTAATCGGTGAGAAGTAGCCGACAAAGGTAATGCCGGTAAGCAAGGCCAGCATCAGCCAGAGCACATGCTTGCTGCCGCGGCGCATGATCTTGGTTGGTGTCCAGGGCGCCTGGTCCATCTTGATGCGGCTGTGGCGATCACCTTCACACCAGAACTCGATCCACTGAAAGAAACGGGTCCAGGTGGTCTGCGGGCAGACGTAGCCACAATAAACGCGGCCCGCCAGTACCGTGACAAAGAACAGGGCAAACGCGGCCAGGATCAGGATCCAGGACAGCAACAGAAAATCCTGGGGCCAGAAGCTGGCACCAAAAATACGGAACTGGCGGCCCGGCAAATCAAACAGCACCGCCTGCTGGCCGTCCCAACGCACCCAGGGCAGGATCATGTAAAGGCCCATGGTCGCCAGAATGGTGACGTCGCGGATAAACTGAAACCGCCCGGAAACGGATTTGACCTGAATGCGCTCGCGCTTGCTGTAGAGGCTCACGCTGCCGCCATCGGTGGCATCCGTGACCTTGATGCGCTTGGGGTCCGACATACTTCTCTCCGCTAACACCTTTGCGCCGCCGGTATCCCTTCACTGCTATGAATGATGGGCGGCGGCACCTTGCCTGGCGAAACCTGGGCTGACCCGCGGATTACTCCGCGGTGTCAGCGTTCCGGGACAGGCTGTACACATAGGCTGCGATTACATGAATGCGCTCTTTGCTGAGCAGGTTTTCATGGGGCGGCATGTGGCCCGAGCGGCCGTGGCGAATGGTGTATTCGATATCTTCCACGCGGGGGCCGTAAAGCCAGGTGGTATCGGTGAGATCGGGCGCCCCCATCATGATATTCCCCTTGGCGTCCTGCCCGTGACAGGCTGCGCACATGGCAAACTTGGGTTTGGCCCGCTCAATCGCTGCGGCTTTCTGGCTGTCCTTGGCCAGGTCCGGGCGGCTCAGGCTTTGCACATACAGCGCCATGTCCCGTACGGCTTCGTCGGTGTTGCCGATGGCAGCGGCCATGGGCGGCATGGCTGCCTTGCGCCCCTTGGTGATGCTGGTAACAATCTGGTCCGGCTCGCCACCGTACAGCCAGTCGTCATCCGCCAGATTCGGGTAGCCTTTGGCACCACGGGCATCGGAGCCATGACAAATGGCGCAGTTGTTCGCGAACAGCCGGCCGCCTACTGCCAACGCTTCCGGGTATTCCACCAGCTCCTCGATGGCCACCTGCCCATATTGCTCGAACAGCGGGCCGGTGCTTTTTTCCATCACGGCCACTTCTTTCTGGTACTGGTTGTCACTGGTCCAGCCCAGCACCCCGTCGAACTTCCCGAAGCCCGGGTACAGCACCAGATATACCGCAGAGAAAATCAGTGTGCCGATAAACAGGAACAGCCACCAACGGGGCAGGGGAGCGTTGCGCTCCTGAATGCCGTCGAAGCTGTGGCCCGTGGTTTCCTTGGCGGCTTCCTCTGCAGAAATCTGGTTATTCCACAGCAGCAGGCCACCGCAACCCAGCAGGTTAATAACGACGATGACGATAATGAACCAACTCCAGAAGTCACTCATTGCTCGTCCCCCTTGTGCAGATTCCCGGCTGTTCGCTCGTCCGCATCCAGCGCGATATAGCCGAGCTTTTCGTAATCCTTTTTGCGACTGGGGCGATACACCCACGCCGCCATGGCAACAAATGCCAGGAAGAACACCAGGGTAAACAGGGCGTGATAGCTCATTGCACAGCCTCCTTGCGTTCCTGACCCAGTGACAGCAGGTAGGCCACCAGTGCATCTTCTTCGGTGGCGTTGGCCCACTCACCGTTGACCTTGCTCATCTGCTCGGCGATGTCTTCATCGGTATAGGGAACACCAAAGGCATTCTTGAATACCAACAGTTTGCGCTCGGTCAGATCCCAATCCACCGGGGTTTCCTGCAGCCAGGGATAGGCGGGCATATTGGATTCGGGCACCACCTGGCGAGGATCGCGCAGGTGCTCGCGGTGCCATTGCTCGGTGATCGGGCGCAGGCCCACCCGGGCCAGATCTGGCCCGGTGCGCTTGGAGCCCCACAGGAAGGGATGCTCCCACACATCTTCGCCGGCTACGGAATACACCCCGAAACGTTCCGTTTCCGCGCGCAGCGGCCGCACCATCTGGGTGTGGCATACATGGCAACCTTCGCGGATATAAATATCCCGGCCTTCCATCTCCAGCGCGGTGTAGGGTTCCAGGGTTTCCAGCGGCTCGGTGGTCGCTTTCTGCCAGAACAGCGGCACGATTTCTGCGAGCCCGCCGAAACTGACGGCGATCAGTGTCAGCACAATCATGAGGCCGACATTCTTTTCTACTACTTCATGAGCGTTAGACATGTCGTTCTCCTCAGTCAGCCTGCTGCACGTTGTCTTCACCGTGGCAGTCGCGTTCGGCACGGACGGTTTTATAGACATTGACGGCCATCAGGATCATGCCGCTCAGGAAGATAATCCCGCCCAGCAAACGAATGATGTAGAACGGGTGCCGCTCGACCAGCTCCTGCACGAAGTTGTAGGTGAGGGTGCCATCGGTGTTCACCGCGCGCCACATGAGCCCCTGCATAATGCCGGACACCCACATGGAGGCGATGTAGAGAACCGTACCAATGGTGCTGAGCCAGAAGTGGGTGTTGATCCAGGAAATGGAGTACATCTGCTTGCGCTCGAACAGGCGCGGCACCATCACATAGGTCGCCCCGATGGTGATCATGGCAACCCAACCCAGGGCACCGGCGTGTACGTGGCCGATGGTCCAGTCGGTGTTGTGGCTGAGTGCATTCACCGTCTTGATAGCCATCATCGGGCCTTCGAACGTGCTCATGCCATAGAAAGACAACGCCACAATCATAAAGCGGATGATCGGGTCGGTGCGCAGCTTATGCCAGGCCCCGGAAAGGGTCATCATGCCGTTGATCATGCCGCCCCAGCTGGGGGCCAGCAGCACGATGGAGAACACCATGCCCAGGGATTGAGCCCAGTCGGGCAGGGAGGAGTAGTGCAGGTGGTGCGGCCCTGCCCACATGTAAACCGCGATCAACGCCCAGAAGTGCACAATGGAAAGGCGGTAGGAATACACCGGCCGTTGGGCCTGAACGGGCACGTAGTAGTACATCATGCCGAGGAAGCCGGCAGTCAGGAAAAAGCCCACCGCGTTATGGCCGTACCACCACTGCACCATGGCATCGATGGCGCCGCTATAGGCGGAATAGGACTTCATCAGGGAAACCGGTACCGCCAGGTTGTTCACCACATGCAGCAACGCGATGGCAATGATAAAGGCGCCGTAGAACCAGTTGGCCACATAAATGTGGGAGGTCCTGCGCTTGGCGATGGTGGCAAAAAACACCGCAGCGTAGGCCAGCCAGACCAGCGTGATCAGGATGTCGATGGGCCATTCCAGCTCGGCGTATTCCTTGGTGGAGGTAAAGCCCATGGGAAGCGTAATGGCAGCGGCAACAATCACCACCTGCCAGCCCCAGAAGCTGAATGCCGCCAGTTTGGGAAACGCCAGGACCGCGCTACAGGTGCGCTGAACCACATAGTAGGAGGTGCCCATGAGGGCTGAGCCGCCGAAGGCAAAAATGACCGCATTGGTGTGCAGGGGCCGCAAACGCCCGAAGCTCAACCAGGGGATATTGAAGTTCAGGGCAGGCCAGGCGAGCTGGGCGGCGATAAACACCCCCACAGCCATGCCAACGATCCCCCAAACCACAGACATAACTGTGAATTGCCGAACAACCTTGTAGTTGTAATCCGGCGAAGCAACAGCATTTTCCATGTGCGTTTCCTTCCGATTTTTGTGCGAGCTGACTGTAACAGGCACAAACGCGGTCCTTTTTGATGCAGATCAAGTCGCGCTGACTGTTGCTCACGACTTAACCGGCAAGCCTGGGCGCCCGCACCCTCTACGGACAATCTCCGCAAATATCGTACGGGAATATCGCTATACTATTTCGGACTAAGGGAAATAGCGATAGCGACATAACACTTCCAGGCAGGACATTTTGCCCCACCCCTTTTGTGTCTAAATGCACACTCTCTTTGTGGGCAATTTATGGGGTGAGGTCAACGGAAAGCGGGGATATTTTTGAATCTACGCAGAAGAATTGCGGGACAGGCCAAAAATCAGCGCCGTCAGGCAAGCCAGGAAAGTAACGGTAACGATGGCGGTGCCGAGCAAGCCGAACAACACAATGGCTCCCACGCCGCGATACAGTTCGGTGCCTTCGCCAGGGATAAGCACCAGCGGGGCAAGGCCGCACACCGTGGTGATAGTGGTCATGGCAATGGGCCTCAGTCGCGATGCCACCGCGTCGCTGACCGCCTGCGCAGCAGCGCTACCGGCACGCATGTTCAGGGTGGCTTCGTGAACAATCAGGATCGGGTTGTTCACCACCGTACCCATCAGGATCAGGAAGCCCAGCATGGTAATCATGTCGAAAGGCTGACTGATGCCGGCGGCATTCATCAGCGCGAGCCCCAGCAAACCGCTGGCAATCCCCAGCGGGATAGTGGTCATGATCAGCAGCGGGTAGCCCCAGTGTTTGAAAATGGCGACCAGCAGCAAATACACCAGCAGCAGGGCGACCACATAGTTACCGCTGAGCGATTGCTGTGTTGCCTGAAGCTGGTCGCTGGCGCCGGACAGGCTAATGCTGATGGTGTCCGGAATGACCCCGTTGTCACGCAGCTGCTGCACCATGTCCCGTACCTGGGCCACGCCGCTTTCCAGTGGCACAGAGCGGGGCGGAATGATATTCAGCGTCACCGTGCGGCGGCCATTAACCCGGCGGACCACACTGGTATCTACGGTTTCCTGAAGGTCAGCGAGAGAGGATAGCGGCACAGTGGCGCCAATAGGGGTATGCACCGGCAGGCCGGGCAGGGTGGTCAGCGACGGCGAGCTGCCAGTACGGTCGCTATAGGCGTAGATATCCACCTTGTCGTCGCCGAGGAAGAACTCGTCCAGGAAGGCGCCATCGGTGAGTGCTGCCACGGTATACCCCAGATCCCGGGTGGAGAAACGCACCTCGGCCGCGCGGCTCCAGATGGGGCGGACTTCAATCAGTGGCTGGGCCAGCGACAGGCTGGCGGGCTGGGACTGGATGCGCGGATTGTCGAAGACAGTTTCCGCTTCCCGATACAGCGTTCTGGCCACATCATAAATCTCAGCCAGATCTTTACCCGCCACATCCAGCGTCACGCTGCGGGTGCCGCCATCGTTGCTGGAAATGATCGAGCCGCGTGCAGCGAAGGCACGCATACCAGGGTATTGCCGGTAAACCTGGGTAATCCCGTCCATCATCGGTTCCATATGGGCCGGGTCCATGGGTTCAGCGATGATGCGAAGGTTCTCGGCGCTTACGCCCAGGTTCATGTATTTGAGTGGTGGCATGAACAGTTCGCCGCGATCATAGGCCTGCGGGTCCTGGCCTACCAACGGCAACAGTTCTGCTTCCACTTCGTCAGCAATCGCGGCCATGGTCTCCAGATTGTAGCCGGGCGGGGCGTTCATGCTGGCAAAGGTCTTGGGCTCTTCCCCCTCGGGCAGATATTCCGCTGGTGGCGTCAGGAAGACCACAATGGCGGTGGCAATTGCCAGCGTAATGCCCAAGGTGGCAAGCTGGCGCGGGCGGGTGGCCGATAACTGTGTGGCCCAGCGATTGATCGCTTTCATCCAGCGGCTATGTTCACCGTCATGATCCATCACGGCGGAGAAATCCAGCCGGGCGGAGAGGGTGGGGATGACCGTCATGGCCACCAGCATGGAGACCAGAATCGAAGCGGAAACGGCGATGGCAATATCGGAGTACAGTTGCCCGGCCTCTTCCTGAATAAACACCACCGGAAGAAATACCAGCACCGTGGTCATGGTGGAGGCAAACACCGCCGGCCAGACTTTCTGGATCCCGCTCACCGCTGAGCGAATTCGATCAAGCCCTTTGCGCCGTTCCATCTCGATGCTTTCCAGCACCACAATGGAGTTATCCAGGGTCATACCGATAGCGAAAGCAATGCCAGCCATGGAGATGACATTGATGGTCCGCCCGGCCAGCAGCAGCCCCAGGAAGGCGGCAATGGTACAGATGGGAATACCAATGACGCCCACAGCGGTAATGCGTACTGAGCGCAAGAAAAGAAACATCACCAAGGTGGCAAATACCGCACCGATGCCCAGGTTGATCCACACGTTCGCCACCGAGGCTTCCACGTAACGCACGTCATCGGACATTAGCGACATGTCCATGCCGGCCGGTTCCAGCACCTCCTTTTTAACCAGGTCGACCTGCTCGAGCATTCCCTGCTTGATGTCGATTACGTTGGAGCCGGTTTCCCGGCGGACTGCCAGCATGATCACCGGATTGCCGTTAAAGCGGGAGATCTGCCGCACGGGGAAATGATCCATGACCACGGTGGCCACATCCCGCAAGCGCACCAGTGAGTCGCCCTGGCGCTGCAAAATCAAATCGTTGAGATCATCCAGATTCTCGAAACGGCCCACGGTGCGAAGCAGGTAGCGCCGCTTGCCGCTATCCACTTCACCGCCGGACACATCCTGATTGCGTTCGCGCAGCGCATCGCGCACTCCAACCACCGTCAGTCCGAACTGGGCCAGGGCCTGAGCATCCAACAGCACCTGAATCTGCCGTTCAGCGCCGCCACGCATTTCCACCATGGAGACGCCTTGCACGCTCTCCATGCGTGGGCGGACCTCGTCGTCAATAAAGTCACGCATCATGTCCATGTCCAGGCCGCGGGGATTGCCGGCCTGCGGGTAGACACTGAAATACATGAAGGAATTGCTGGAGAACGAAGAGGAGAGAATCTGTGGCTGGTCCACCGTATCCGGGTAGGCGGGGACCTGGCTGAGCGCGTTGTTCACCCGGATCAACGCATCGGTAATATCTACGCCAAAGGGGAATTCCAGCTCGATTTCCGCTTCGCCGCTGTAGGCCGTAGCGGTTAGCCGTCGCAGATTGGGCAGGTTGCGCAGGTATTCTTCCTGCTCAATCAGAATTTCCTTTTCCACATCCTGGGGCGTGGCGCCGGACCAGCGCGTCAGTACGCTGATGGTACGCACTTCCAGATCAGGAATCATTTGCACCGGGATGCGCAGCGCGGCAAGCACACCGAGCAGGGTGATGATCAGGACGATCACCGTCATCAGGGTGCCGTTACGAACAATCCGTTCAAACATCAGCGGGTTACCTGGATCCGGTCGCCATCTCGCAAGCCCTCATTGCCACGGACCACCACCTTGTCCCCCTTGCGTAGCCCCTCCAGAACAATCACTGGATCCGATTGCCCGGGGCGCACCTTGATGGCGCGCCGACGTGCCACTAATTCATCTCCATCCGCATTTCCATCAGCATTAACTACAGCCAGCCAGACCGACACATTGCCCTGAACATCACGGAGCAGTGCATCTCGGGGCACGACCGGTTCAGCGCTGGAAGACTGGATGGACAGGTTGCCGAACACGGCCATACCGGGTGTCAGCCCCTGGGAAGGCAGGCTGGCACGCAGCACAAAGGTGCGTGCCGAGGGGTCATTAACCGGGACGATGGCGGTAATTTCGGCCGGGATTTCAGATTGTGGCGCGCTGTCTGTCCGGCTGGTTGACGCGCTCTCCAGGCGAATGGTCAGCGGCGTCTCCCGGCTGATTTGCGAAAAGTAGCGCTGTGGAACGGCAAAATCCGCATGCAGGGTATTGCTGCCAACCAACTCAAGCACCGGCGTTCCCGGTGTGACCCACTCACCGACTTCGGTGAGTTTGGCGCTGATGACGCCGGCAAAAGGCGCAGACAAGGTGTGGCGTTTGAGAAGCGCCTTTTGCCGTAAAACCTCCGCCTGGCTGGCCGCAAGGGAGGCTTTGCTGGTTTCCACTTCCGCTTCCAGGCTGCGTATTTCACTGGCTGCAATACTGCGGCTTAACGAGTTGGCTTCCGTGAGCCGTCGCTTTGCGTCGTTCAGGGTGGCGGCCTGCTGTCGATAACTGGCCTGTGCCTGCCTGAGCGCCAACTGATTGAGCTCTGCATCGAGTTCCAGCAGCACATCACCAGCCCCAACCGCATCACCAATATCCACGCCGACACGATTCACCAGGCCTGATACGGACGCCGATAAGCGCGCAGCCTGATCGGCAGAAAGCGTCCCGTTAATCAGCAGCTCACGAACGGGCTGCTTCATCTCAACGGTGGCAACGGTGACAGGTGTTGCTGCTTGAGCCAGCAAGGGGAGGGTAAGAATGGAGAGCAGGCAAAGGCGTAAAGCAGGCATAGGACGGTGTGACCCCAAAAGTACAATGAGCAACCCAGGCAGAATGAACGATCCGAACAGAGGGATTTAACGTTTCTGGCGGCTGAGATGCAAATCCGAATCGTTTACGCCCATATGGCCTTATTTCCCCTGTGGGGTATCCGTCACCACGGCACTGAATGATACTGATGATAGGTGACAGCCGCTCTACGCCTGGGTTGAGGCAATTGCTCCTATTTGACGATAACTGAATTCCCGAATGGCCCGTTTTTATGAATAACGAAGCGAGTTAGCGTTACAGCCCCTTAATCTGAAAGAGCGCATGGCGATGACCCCCTTCAATAAAGCAGCGGCACTGGTGCTGTTCGCTGCTGCAAGCGCGATATACGCTGAAAGCCCGCAAACCCAAGCTCGTCTCACGGTAGTACCTGCCGGGAATGTGGACTGGGGCTACCTTAACCCTGCGAGGGGCGAGTTAAGCCCGGGCGCCGCGAACCTTTGGGGGGACCGAGCGGTCGATACAGCAACAGGGATGCTGGTGCGTTTCGATAAGGGCTTCCAGTCTCCACCCCATATCCACAACATCACCTACCGCGGCATAGTGATTAAAGGGCAGATGCATAACGATGACCCCGATGCACAACCCATGTGGATGCCGGCGACTTCATTCTGGACCCAACCTGCCGGGGCAGACCACATTACCGCAGCCGCTGCAGCAGACAACCAGATATACCTGGAAATTGATGCGGGCCCTTATCGGGTTCAGCCTTCAAGCAAGGCCTATGATAATGGCGAACATCCGCTGAATGTTCATGCAGACAACCTGGTCTGGCAGGACGGTGGTGAGCTATATTCCCTGCAAGCTGACGACGTGGAAGCGGCCCCGCTTTGGCAAAGTGACACAGGCGTGAATGGTGCCATGATACGTTTGCCTGCCGGGTTCTCCGGTTTCATCAAGACACAGGCCAATGAGTTTCGAGCCGTGTTGATAGCAGGTGAAATTGATTACAGCTCGACAGGGGCAGTGAAAGCCGTTTCCTCATCCTCTTCATTGAAGGCCGGTAGCTATATCGAATCCAGTGGCACCATTGAGCATGAGGTTCACAATCAAACGGATGATCCAGTTACCTTGTATGTGCGTACGGATGGTCCGTATATCGTGAAGGGAAACGATAAAACTCGTCGTTAACCAACACCCTTTAACAAGGCTTCCAGCATGGCGACCAGCTCCGCACATTTGTCGTCGTCCAGGGCATCTTGATGAGGGGAGGCAAAACGCCCCTCGTCATTATCAAAATAGCGCCCTGACGCGTCAGTGAACTCGCCAGACAAGGCCGCTTTTACCAGGATGCCAGCACCAATTGCCAGGCTCTTTCCTGCCACCCCGAACCCCTCCTTGACCATTTTCGACGCAAGCAATGAGCCGGGGTTGACCGCGACAATTACAACGTCCCGGTTTTCTTCTCGCTGGGAAAGGGCGCGGGTCCACATGGTTAGCGCCAGCTTGCTCTGGGCATAGGCCTGCATGTCATCCAGCGGCTTTTCACCTTTCAGGGCTTCGAATTCCACAGGCGCCTGAGCGGCGGAGGAGAGATTAATGATGCGTGCTTTTGGGGGCAGGCCAGCAGCCAGTTGCCTGGCCAGCAAGTAGGGGGCCAGCGTGTTAACGACAAACCGAATATCCAGCCCTTCAGGAGTAACTGGAGTGGGGGAGCGCAGGATGCCGGCGTTGTTAATGATAACGTCCAGGGGGGAATGCCTGGCACGCAGCTGTTTCGCTAGCGCTTCCACTTCGTTGAGCCGGGACAAGTCCGCCTGGCAGGTTTCAACCCAGCCATCGCTTTGTGTCGCAAGGAGCTGTTGTTTAGCAGCGGCAATTTTTTCCGGATTGCGACCATGGATTATTACCTGATGACCTTCACCGACTAGACGCTTTGCCGTTTCAAGGCCGATGCCGTCTGTGGCGCCGGTAATGAGAACACGCTTTGTCATGGGCTTACCTCGTGCTTATGGATGCAGCTGAAAATGAACAGGGCGGCCGCTCTGAAGACGGGAAATACGGAAGGAGCTCATCCGCCAATTGTTTGATGGTCGATTCCGTACCTGCCCGGTTGAAACGCAGGTTGAGTGCCACATGATTGACGCCAATGTTTTCCAGTGACTGCAGGTATTTCTTCAGGGCGTTAATGCCAGACCGGAAACCCAAATGAATGGGTACCGGCCCAACATTAGGGTCATCTTCAAGATCAACATACAGAGATTGCATGACCGGCCTGGAGAGTGTCTCCTCAGAAGCAATCGATGCACGCCACTGTGTTACGGCTGTCTGTTGTGCATCAACGTCCCGGGGGTAGGTGATCCAGCCATCGCCATTATTGGCCGCCCACTGGGGATGCTGCTGGCTGCTGCCGGTAATTAACAGGGGAATCTTCCCAGACAGCGGTTTTGGCAACAGGTCCATATCACCATTGGTGTGCCCGAAAGTGCTGTTAGTAAAGGGCGATGATTCCGCCATACTGCGAATGTAATCGACACTTTCGCGAAACCGCTGACCGCGGTTGGCATGATTCTGTCTGAACGCAGGATACTCATCCGGACGATCACCAGAAGCGATACCAAGAATCAGTCTTCCATTAGACAAATGATCAACACTGGCCGCCGCCTTGGCAACATGGGCGGGATGTCGCAGTGGCAAAACCAGGCTGGCCACACCAAGAGCAATGCTGTTGGTGTGCGCCGCAAGGAAACCAAGATAAACAAAGGGATCGTACACCTGTCCGGCATCACCAAAGGACGGCACGTTGAACGGCACATCCCTTAACCACAATGCCGAGAAGCCCGCCCGCTCGGCTAACTGCGCTCTTTCCAGATGGCGCTCCATCGAGGGGACAGGTCCAGAAGGGTAATTCTCCAAAGGCGCAACCAGCCCAATACTCAAGCGACCAGGCTGGAAAACGCGGTTATAACCGCGGTTAATTGATGGAAACGTCATCTCCTGGAACATGAGGTTGCTCCTTTATTATCTGTGGCGGGGCCGAGCCCGCCTAAATAATGGTGAACTGACAGAGCGGTGGCTCAGCGCTCCACCACCACCTTTCCGGTGGCTTGGCCACTGGTGAGGCGTTCGTAGGCAAGTCCCACCTCGTCGAAGCTGAATCGTTGCTCATCAAGAAGAGGAGAGAGCGCACCTTCGTCAACGATTGTCGCCAGATTAGCCAGAATCCGGCCATGGTCCTCACGTTGATGGTTGTGCAGCATCGGGATAAGCATGAACACCACATGAATCGAGAGGCCCTTGAAATGGGCCGGATTCAGATCCAGCTCCAGCATGGCAACGGTGGTGACAACCTGACCATTCAATGCGGCCGCTTCAAAACTGTTCGTCATATTGGCGCCACCCACGGAATCGAAAACCACATCAAAACCGGCTCCGTCGGTGTGTGCGGTGACATAGTCAGCCACGCTGCCTTTCTTGTAATCAATAGGGGTCGCGCCGTAGCCACGGACAATCTCAAATGGCTGGTCGCCGGATACCGTTGTGAACACCCTGGCACCCAGATGCCCGGCCAGTTGCACGGCCACATGCCCGACACCGCCGGTGCCACCGTGAACAAGGACATTCTGCCCGACACCGGCGCCTGCACGTTGCAGACCTTCGTAGGCAGTAATGCCTACAAGGGGGAGGGCGGCGGCTTCACGCATGGACAGGCTTTTGGGCTTGTGAGCAATCAAGCGGGCATCAGCCGGTATGTATTCGGCCAAGGCACCCTGCAAATCTGCCAGACCACCGGCACAACCGTAGACATCATCACCCGGGGAAAAATTGGTTACGCCATCTCCCACCGACTCAATAGTCCCGGCAAAGTCCATGCCCAGAACAGCAGGTAGCTCAGGGGAAAGGGGGAGGAGATCCGCGCCCATCTGTCGAATCATTGTATCCACGGTATTAACGCTGATTGCTGCCACACGGACAATCACCTGTCCCGCTTGCGCGTGCGGGGTGTTGATTTCTGCCTGCTCAAACTTGGCATCGGGACCATATTGATTGAGAACCATCGCTTTCATGACTTGCTCCAGCTGTGTGGGACGGAAATTATTTCGTTGGAGCAACCATATTGCTTCGCTTTGCACGAATAAATGGGCAGTATTGGGTTTCAGTATTCGCATTTCGGATATAAAGATGGACACAGAAGGGATAAAGCTGTTTGTCCTTGCCGCTGAGAAGCTCAATATCAGTGCTGCAGGCCGCGAGCTGGGCATGCCACCGGCGGTCGCCAGTGCGAAGCTGGCTAAGCTCGAAAAGGGCGTTGGCGCAGACTTGTTGAAGCGGACCACGCGCAAGGTGGCGCTGTCTGTGGAAGGTGCAGAGTTCCTGCCTTATGCCCGCGAAATCCTGGCACAGGAAAACGCCGCACTGGCGGCACTGGGCTACGGCAATGAAACGGTTTCCGGCAACCTGCGATTCACCGCATCCAGCACCTTCGCACAGCAATTCATTGTTTCGTTAATTCCCGAATTTCTGGCATTACACCCGGGAATTAGCCTGGATTTGCGGTTGTCTGACATGGAGCTGGACCTGATACAGGGGAGCTTTGACCTGGCATTACGCAATGCCGTTTTGCCAGAAAGCAATCTCCATGCGCGCAAGCTTGCAGAAGATAAACGGATACTTTGCGCTTCACCGGATTATCTCGCCACCCACGGCACCCCCGAAAGCCCTGATGGCCTGCTGAATCACCAACTGATCGCGTTCAAAACTGCATCCAGCATCAAGCTGACTGACCCCGACGGAGAGAGTGGCGAGTTTAATACTCGCGTGGCTGGACACCGGCTCACCATTGACGACGGCCTAAGCTATAAGATTGCCACACGCTGCGGTGCCGGCATTGCCATTCATTCACTGTGGAGCGTTCATAAGGAGCTGGCCGAAGGTAGCCTGGTTCAGGTGCTGCCAGAATATCGAATGGATGCAGAACCTGCGTTATGGCTGGTCTATCCCAAATCCAACGTGCTGACGGCCAAGGTCAGGGTGTTTATCGATTTCCTGATTGAGCGTATTGGCAATCATCCGCCGTGGCTGGATTAGAATGACCCATAGATAACTACGCATAATGTATATTATGTTAAATAGAGTAATTATTGGATCTGCTTTTACATCAGGTCGCACCCACCGGCCCCACCTCTGCACTTATTAAAGTGCTTGCGTGGGACCTGCCCAAACAAACCGCGCTCGCTTCAAGGCTCTACTGGTAGTTCAAGCCCATGCCAGGCTTTCATGCCACCGAGTAAATTACGTACGTCTGTGAAGCCAGCTCTAAGCAAAATGCTCACACCTAGCCCGGCCCGGTGACCGACACCGCAGGTGACCACCACGGGCCTGTCCTTATCCAGAGATAACTCTTTTAGCCGCTCCTCGAGGTATCCCACATACATATGAGTCGCGCCTGGGATATGCCCGCCGGCAAATTCATCATCTTCACGGACATCCAGCACCTGATAGTCGTACGCGTTGTTGTGGAGCGTTTCGGGGGTTATGGTTCCCGCGGCGGCTATTGGGTTACCTGAACTACGCCAGGAGCCGAAGCCTCCCGCTAACGCACCATCTACGTTATCAATGCCGATGCGAGCGAGTTGCTTCGCAGCGAGAGCCACATCTTCATTTCGGTCTGTAATAAGAAATACCGGGGTCTTTTCGTCGGTCACCCAGCCACCAAACACCGGCAAGCCACCAAGCCAAATGCTGTGGCTTTTAGCCACATGCCCACCGGCGTAGCCCTCAGGTTCGCGCGTATCAATAATCACCTGATTCCGGGTTTGCTCTTCAAATGCTGTCGGAGTCAGCAGCGGGACGGTTTCAATCCGCGGTAACGGCGCCAATCCACCCTTCTTGTTCACCCTCTCCATGATCCGGAAAAAGGGCGGCCGTGGATTGCGTTCACCGCCCTTCTTCTTGGCAAACTGCTCCCGGCTTAAGGTAAAGACCTCGTTGTACTGCTTTTCCTCACCGATGGTGGAAAAAGGCTTTTCCGCCATGCCACTGCCGCACACTGAACCTGGGCCGTGTGCGGGTAAAACCACGGTCGTGTCTGGTAGGTCGGCGAGCTTCTCATTGACCACATCGTATAAAATGCCAGCATTCTCGATGGCTTTGTCTGCATCAGGGAGATCTGTGCGCCCGGTGGTTCCATAAAATAACGCGTCGCCTGAAAGTACGCACCACGCCTCGCTATCTTTTGGATAGACCACATAGCTCATGCTTTCCGGGGTATGGCCGGGTGTGTGTAACGCCTTTACGGTGAGGCTGCCAATATTAATAGTGTCCCCATCATTGAGCCGCATATCGCCATGCTCGAAGGTTTCAAAATTGCCATTGGCAATCTGTGCTCCCGTTTGTTCGGCCAGATACGCCGACCCCATGGCGAAATCCTCCTGGCGATGGGTTTCGAGAATATGGGTTATACGCACACCTAATGTTTGTGCGGCTTCAAAATATGGCTCAACAAAACGGCCAGGATCAATAACTGCTGCCTCCGTACCATCTGCAATCAGATAGGCATAATGGGCGATTCCGGGTGTTTCGATTCGCTGCATTTTCATTGGAGAACCTCCATTTTCTCGATGAGCGTCCATTTAGATGAAACAGGCATCTAACGGGCCACTAGAATGGCCCTGTTAATCAATCGGGCAGTGGCAAATTTTGAAAGTTCCTTCTATGCATTTTTAGGCCTATAAGCAGCCGTAATAAATTTTAGATTTATTTCAGAATCACAAAGCTTGCCGCTGGTGAGAATGAGATTGACGGAAGAAGGCAGCTTGCTAGAGTATGCACTCTGATACTTTTGCGCTCCTGACTGGCATAACATGAACCAGAGCAAGTCCAGACATTCCTTCACCGCCTTACTGCTCGGCATGCTGATGCTGTGCAGCGCCATAGCGGGTGCAACCGAGTCGGTCCCGCACTCGGTGAATGTGGATGCGTCCTGTCAGGTTCATGTCTCCGATGCCAAACCGGACGGCGAACCCGTAGAACGCCATAGCGGCGAATGTGAGCAACACCAGTGCTGCCTCCCGCACAGCTCATGCGCCACCCTCGCCCATCAGGTCATAACGCTCAGGCCTCTGCTCGCCAGTGAATGGCACAAGCCCTCCCCTGTTGATGCGCCCTCTCTTGTCACACAGCCTCCTGTCCCACCTCCCAATAGCAACGATTTGATCTGATTTTCGTCGGCGATATTCGCCGCAATCCGTTATTGGGAGATTTTCATGAAAAGCCGAATTCCCGGCTGGCGCCTTGTTGCGTCGTCCCTGCTGTGCCTGTTCGCGTCAGGTAATCTTATCGCGGCTAATACATCGGTGCCGACGGGCACCGAGATTACCTTGCAAGAAGTGCTTAGCCGCGCCGTAGAGCAAAACCCTGCACTTGCCGTTTATCCCTATCGACTCAGAGCAGCCGATGCGGCAGTGATCCAGTCCAGCCTTCGGCCGCAGCCAGAACTGTCCGTTGAGGTAGAAAATATTGCTGGAGACGCACCACTGAATGGCGTTGAAGGTGCGCAGATCACGGTTGCTCTTAGCCAGCTGATAGAGCTTGGCAACAAGCGAGATTCCCGCAGTGAGGTGGCGACTCGCGCTCTCAATACGGAGCAACAGGGCTACGCCATCGCACGGCTCGACGTGCTCGGTGAAGCCGTGACTCGCTACATTACATTGGCGCGCTTTGAAGAGGAGTTGGCACTGGCAGAGCGCACATTGGCTTTGGCTGAAAAAGCGGAACAGGCGGCGCGCCGTCGTGTTAATGCCGGGGCTGCCCCAAAGGCGGATTTAACCAGAATGATCCTCGCCAGCCGGCATGCAGACATTGCTCGCCGGCGCGCCGATATGGAGCGTGGCCGAGCCAGTCAACAACTGGCGGCGCTTTGGGGCCAGCAAGGCGCAGATCAACTGCACACGGCAACTTCTTTGCGACCGCTGCCCAAGCTTCCTCCCCGAAAGCAGATTCTGGACCGATTGGAGCAAGCCCCAGAATTGCTTCAACTGGCAAGCGAAACGCGTCTGCATGCGGCCCAAAGCCGTCTTGCTAATGCCCGTGGCAGCCGGGATGTCACCGTCTCTGTGGGGGCGCGCCATGATCGAGTGGATGACAACAACACCCTGGTTCTGGGATTTTCGGTTCCGCTTAACCTGAAGAATCCTAACCGCGGCAATATTGCCCGTGCTGAATCACAACTGGCCGCCAGTGAAGCGCAGCTACAGGCCCGCCGCATCGAATTGGTGGCAACGCTGGACACCCTCTATCGCTCACTGAGCCTGTTACGTGAAGAGCTATCGCTTATTAATGAAAGCGCGCTACCACTGGCCAAGCAGCTGTATGCAGATATTGAAGACGGCTACCGCAGCGGGCGATACAGCCTGCTTGAACTGATCGATGCCCAGCAAGAGCAACTCAATCTCGAATACCGGGCCATTAACCTCGCCGCACAGTTTCACCTGCAACGAAATGAACTGGAACGCCTCACCGGCTTGCCTTTTTCCCAGGCCGACGAACAGGAGAATTCCCAATGAAAATGCTGGCAACCCTTTCCGCGCTTTGCCTCCTGACACTTTCTACGCAGGTTACTGCCAGTGGTGATCATGGGCACGGTGAAGACGATCATGACGCACACGAACAAGAAACCACAGGCCCCAACGGCGGGCATTTACTGAAAGAGCAGGACGTTGTCGTTGAGGTTCTCAAAACCGAAAAGGGTGGCCTGGCCTCATTGCAGGCCTGGGTAACCCGTGGCAATCAGCCGGTGGATGACTTAACCCTTTCCGCCACCCTCACCCGCCTGGATGGAGTGCAGAAAACGCTCGCCTTCCAGCAGGACGACCATCACTGGAAAGGAAAGCAAAAGATACAACCGCCCCATTCCTTTGATGTCAGTTTTGAGCTGACGCTGGATGGCAAGCACTATCAATGGCAATGGCCATCCTACGAGGGACGCGTGGTCATTTCAGCTGACGCTGCAGAACAAGCAGGCATCACCACTGAGAAAGCCAGCGGCGGTGTTATTGCCACCCAAGCCCATGCGTACGGTCGCCTGGCCATCCCCCCTGAATATCAGGCTGACTTGCGAGCCCGTTTTCCCGGGCTGATCACGTCGATCAACGTCTCTGTTGGAGATACTGTCAGCAAGGGCGATACGCTGGCCGTGATCGAATCCAATGACAGCCTGCGAGCCTACCGCCTTCGAGCCCCGTTCAGCGGTGTTATTCATCAGCGCCATGCCAATGCCGGTGAAGTCGCGGGCCAGCAACCCCTGCTTACGCTGATCAACAGCCAAACGCTATGGGCTGAGCTAACGCTGTTTCCTCAACAACGGGATGCGGTAGAAAAAGGGCAAACTGTCACCCTGCATCGTGGTGATCGCCAGTGGCAAAGCCAGATCCAAAGCCTGATACCTGCGCCGGATAACGGAACCGTGGCGGCCATGATTGCCCGAGCGTCGCTGGACAATAGCGATGGCCGTTTGGCCTCGGGTGATTTGGTTGAGGCGAATATCACCACCGGCAATCACTCGGTTCCCCTGCGAGTGGATAACCGTGCCCTGCAAGAAATGGAGGGTAAAACCGTTGTGTTCCTCAATGGCGCAGAGGCTTATGAAAGTCGTGAACTCTCTTTAGGCCGGCGGGATAACCGCTACAGCGAAGTACTGGATGGCCTTAAACCCGGGGATCAGTATGTGGTGGAAAACAGCTACTTGATTAAAGCTGACATTCTTAAAGCCGGCGCGGCCCACCACCACTAAGGAGATTCCGGATGATAGATGCCATCGTTCGCTTCTCCATAGAGAGGCGCATTCTGGTGCTGACGCTGATCCTCGGATTAGTCGGTTTGGGCGCCTGGAGTTATCAGCGGCTGCCCATTGATGCGGTCCCTGACATCACCAATGTACAGGTGCAGATCAATACCGAAGCACCGGGTTACTCCCCCCTTGAGGCCGAGCAACGGGTCACCTTTCCGGTGGAAACTGCCCTGTACGGTTTGCCGAAGCTGGATTACACCCGCTCCATCTCCCGTTATGGCTTGTCCCAGGTCACGGTGGTTTTCAAGGAAGGCACGGATATCTACTTCGCCCGCAACCTGGTCAATGAAAGGCTAAACGCGATCAAAGGGGCGCTTCCTGCGGAGCTGGAACCGAGAATGGGGCCAATGGCTACTGGCCTCGGAGAAATATACCTGTATACCGTGGAAGCGGAAGCCGGCGCCCGTCAGGCAGATGGCAGTGAGTACGGCTCGGTTGCCCTGCGGGAAATCCAGGATTGGATTATCAAACCACAACTTGCACAGGTCCCCGGGGTCGCGGAAGTCAATGGTATTGGTGGCTATGACAAGCAATACCATGTGCTGCCCTCCCCTGCACGACTTCTGCAATTCGGCATTACTCTTGATCAGCTCTCTACCGCCTTGAAGCGCAACAACAGTAACCGCGGCGCCGGTTACATTGAGCGTAACGGCCAACAGCTACTGGTGAGGACGCCGGGGCAGCTGAAAACACTCCATGAGATTGAGAATGTGGTCGTCACTGTTCATCACGGCGCCCCAATAAAAGTGAAAGACGTGGCCTCCGTGGCCATTGGTAAAGAGCTGCGTACCGGGGCATCGACCCGTGATGGCCGTGAAACCGTGTTGGGCACCGTGATGATGCTGATGGGAGAAAACTCCAACCAGGTCGCCCGAGACGTGGCGAAACGGCTGGAGGCGGTTAAGCCCTCCCTGCCCGACGGCATCAAGCTGGAGGCGGTTTATGACCGCACCACCCTGGTGGAAAAAACCATTGCCACTGTCCGAACCAACTTGATTGAAGGCGCGCTACTGGTGATAGCCGTGCTGTTTTTGCTGCTGGGTAATTTCCGGGCCGCCCTGATTACCGCGGCGGTAATACCGCTATCCATGCTCGCGACGATCAGTGGCATGGTGAAAACCGGCGTATCTGCCAACTTGATGAGTCTGGGCGCGCTGGACTTTGGCCTCATTGTGGACGGCGCGGTGATTATCGTCGAAAACTGTATTCGGCGACTGTCGGAGGCTCAGGGCATAAACAAGGCCGTGCTGCCGCTAAAGGAGCGGATTCAGCTGGTCTATGAAGCTACCACCCAGGTCATTCGCCCCAGCCTGTTCGGCGTGGCCATTATTACCATGGTCTATATCCCGATTTTCAGCCTTACCGGCGTGGAAGGAAAAATGTTCCACCCCATGGCCGCCACGGTGATGATGGCGCTGCTTTCCGCCATGGTGTTTTCACTTACCGTGGTTCCCGCTGCGGTGGCGGTTTTTATGGGCGGCAAGATCAGCGAGAAAGAAAGTCCGATCATACGTTCTGCCAAGTCCCTGTACCGGCCTTTGCTGGAAAAAGCCCTGGTGTTGCGCAAGCTATTAGTCGCTTTTGCGCTGCTGCTGGTGCTGTTCTGCGGCTGGCTGATGACCACCCTTGGTTCAGAATTTATTCCGCAACTGGACGAAGGCGACATTGCCATGCACGCCCTTCGCATACCCGGCACCGGTATCGAGCAATCCGTAGACATGCAGATTATGCTCGATGAGCGATTAAAGCATATCGAAGAAATCGACAAGCTGGTTTCACGGATCGGCACACCAGAAGTGGCCAACGACCCGATGCCTCCCAATGTGTCTGATAACTTCCTGATCCTGAAACCCAGAAACCAATGGCCGGACCCTGAAAAAAGCAAAGAGGCGTTGATCCAGGAATTGTCCAGCGCGGTCCTGGACGTGCCCGGCAATAATTTTGAGTTTACCCAGCCCATCGAAATGCGCTTTAACGAGCTTATTTCTGGTGTGCGGGCAGATCTTGGCATCAAGGTTTTTGGTGATGATCTGGATACCTTACGCGAAACCGCCAATGCCATCAGTGAGCAGGTAGAGTCGATACCGGGTGCCGCCGATGTACGGGTTGAACAGGTCACCGGTCAGCCCATGCTCAGCGTTGTCCCCGACCGCGAGGCCCTTGGTCGCTATGGCATTACCGTCGATGAGGTGCAGCATCTGGTCGCAGCCGGTATTGGTGGCGAACAGGTAGGACTGATTTACGAAGGAGATCGGCGCTTCAAACTGATGGTGCGCCTGCCAGAATCCCTGCGCCAGAACGTGGATGGCCTGCAGCGGCTTCCTGTGCCGCTTCCAGATGGCGGCTACATTCCGCTAAACGAAGTCGCACGGCTGGAGATCAAACCGGCACCGGCACAAATCAGCCGAGAAAACGGTAAACGCCGAGTGGTCGTCACCGCCAATGTTCGTGACCGGGATCTGGGCAGTTTTGTGGAAGCGACCCAGCAACGTATTAGCGAGCGCGTAGACCTTCCCAGCGGCTACTGGCTGGACTTTGGCGGCACCTTCGAACAGCTGGAATCCGCCAGTCAACGCTTGTCGCTGGTGGTGCCGGTGACACTGGCGATCATCATCGGCTTGTTAATAATGGCGTTTGGATCGGTTCGCGATTCGCTGATTATTTTCACCGGGGTACCGCTGGCCCTGACCGGTGGCGTCCTTGCGTTGTGGCTGCGAGGGATGCCGCTATCTATCTCCGCCGGAGTGGGGTTCATTGCCCTGTCGGGGGTAGCCGTACTTAATGGTTTGGTGATGGTGGCCTTTATTCGTGATCTCTGGCAGCAAGGCAATGACCTGCGCCATGCGGTCATCGAAGGTGCTCTGATTCGGTTACGACCGGTATTAATGACCGCACTGGTGGCCAGTCTCGGTTTTGTGCCCATGGCGCTGAATACCGGCACCGGCGCAGAAGTGCAGCGGCCACTGGCAACGGTTGTTATCGGCGGGATTATTTCTTCCACGCTGCTGACGTTGCTCATGCTCCCGGTGCTCTACGATTGGGTGCACAGCAGGCAAGGAAAGGCTCATCGATAGCTGTTAAGCAGTGAGGCTCCACCTGAACCGGTTGGGCCTCACAACACGCAGGCCGAAGCCAATATCAATTGAGGCAAGCCGGTTTTTTAATTCGGCTAACGGCTACTGTGCTCAAATCGGTAGGTCATGTTGAGCAGCACCCGCGGCGCCTCACTGCGGCCTCCACTCTGATTGTCACGCAATCCGTAGGACAGTTCTGCGCCATAGCTCAAGGCGGGCGTGTATTGATGTACCGCTGACAGTGTCCCGTAACGGGTGCGGCGCAGCGCTTCGGCCGGTAAGTCGGTGTCGGACTCGATAGTGATTTCCCCGGCGACCATGGCCAGGATCCATGCGGGATTGAGTTGCCACTGAGAGCCCAGATAGCCGCCTTGCGCCAGCAGGGGTTCCAGGTCGCGCCCGGCGAAGACATAGCCGTCCATCCCGCTGTCGCCAAAGCCGGACAGGTCATTGTAGTAATGCGCCATGCCCTGGCCGTAACTGCCACTGGCAAGCAGTTTGACCGTATCGGAGAGGTTTATGGCTGCGCTGGCCACACCGCCGGTGGCGTTGGCAAATTGCTGGTCACCATCCGTGAATTCCACACCGAGCTCACGATTCACCACGCCCAGCTTGATATGCCCGGCGGGTAACCCTTGTTTCCAGGTAGCGATGGCATCGGGTCTGCGACCCGCAGCGCTGGTCGCGTTGGTGGGATCGTAGACTTCACTGTTCGGATCTTCCAGAGCCAGGGTGAGGTGTTCTCCCTGCCAGCGCACACCGGTTTGCCGCGCAAAGATGGCACTGTTAGGGCCCTGTGCATCCAGGGTCAGCGGCCAGGCCGCGCCATCCAGTAAGGCGGTGAAGCCGTAACCTGCACGCAGCGGCCCGTTTTCGAAATAGAAATCGCGGATACGCAGCTCATACCGGTCCAGGCTGCCGAACAGGTCCATGGCAAACACCATGTGTGGGCCACTGCCCTCGCCCACCTGAAAGCCAAAGCGGCTATTCTTGGCGCTCATGACGAAGTTTTGCTGGTCGGTGTCACCACCGGGAATAGTACTGGGGATCAGTAGTTCGTCGAAGCCGGCATCCTTGTCATCATAGATAGCATCGACGCTGACGTTGCCGAACACACTCACGGTGGGCCAGTTCAGCGTAGAGTCAGCAGGCTCCTCGACGAGGCGAGATTTGAGTTGGTCGAGCTCGGATTGCAGACGACGAATTTCAGCCTCGGTGCTATTCCCGTAGGCGGCGCTGGTCAGTGCGGCAAGGCTGAAAGCTGTCATCCAGGCGGTGGTTTTCACCCTGGACATGAAGATCTCCTGAAGGTCCACCGGATCACGGTGGGCGCTCAATGTAGCAGCGCCCTTGCGTCTGCCCTGCCTTGTGGGCGGGGAATTTGTTCAGGCGTTGCGTGGAAGGCGCGCAGGATACGGAACTGGCAAGGGGACAGCCACTAAACGTGTTGTTTATTGGTGCATAAAAGGTAAAAAAATGACCGGCGGAATGAAACTAACTGCATTCAATGTCGTCAGGGGCAGCAACAAGGCGGCAGGAGAATAGAAGGAAATGCTCCAGGGTGGCCTTTCGCCGCCCCGGGACGCCATTAAGTCTTTATTTACTCAGTTGCCGCATGGCTTTCTCAAGCCCTTCGATGGTCAGCGGGAACATATGGTGTTCGCAGAGCTGTTTGATCCATTGCGTAGAGGTTGTCATCTGCCAGGCGCGTTCTGGCTCCGGGTTGAGCCACACCACTTTTTCGTAGGTATCGGTGACTCGCTGAAACCAGACAGCCCCGGCTTCTTCGTTCCAGTGTTCCACACTGCCGCCTATCGAGTTGACCTCATAGGGGCTCATGGCCGCATCTCCGACAAAGATCACCTTGTAGTCGCTGCCATACTTGTGCAGCACGTCCCAGGTGGAGATTTTCTCATCCCAGCGGCGGCGATTATCTTTCCAGACGTACTCATAGATGAAGTTATGGAAGTAGAAATACTCCATGTGCTTGAACTCTGCCCGGGCAGCGGAGAACAGCTCTTCGCACAGCTTCACATAGGGGTCCATGGAGCCACCGATATCAAAGAAGATCAGTACTTTGACGCGATTTTCCTTTTCCGGGCGCATCTTGATATCGAGCAGCCCGGCATTGCGCGCTGTGGACGAAATGGTGTCGTCCATGTCCAGCTCTTCATCGCGGCCGGTGCGGGCAAATTTTCGCAGCCGGCGCATGGCCAGCTTGATGTTACGGGTGCCCAGCTCCACGGAGTCATCGAGATTACGGAATTCCCGTTTCTCCCAGACTTTCACGGCTTTCTTGTTCCGTGAAGGCCCGGTCATGCGAACCCCTTCGGGGTTTTCGCCGTAACCACCGAACGGGCTGGTGCCACCGGTGCCAACCCACTTGTTGCCACCCTGGTGACGTTTTTCCTGTTCTTCGAGCCGCTTGCGCAACTCGTCCATGATTTTTTCCAGGCTGCCGAGCCCCTTGAGTTTCTCGAACTCCTCCGGACTCAGGTTCTTTTCCAGCTCTTTGCGCAACCATTCGTCCGGGATTACCTTGCTGAGCCAGTCCGGCTCCAGGTTTTCCAGGCCTTCAAAGTAGTTGGCAAACGCCTGATCAAAGCGGTCGTAGTATTTTTCGTCTTTCACCATGACCGCCCGGCTCAGGAGGTAGAAATCCTCAATGGAGCCAAACGCCACATGCGCATGCAGTGCATCGAATAAATCCAGCAGTTCGCGAAGGGTGACAGGCACCCGATAGCGACGCAGATTTTCGAAAAAACCAATAAGCATAGTTTGCCCGTGGACCGGTTAGCTTTCGCGGCGATTCATGAACGCCAGACGCTCGAGAAGCTGCACATCTGATTCGTTCTTGAGCAGCGCACCGTACAGGGGAGGTACTGCACTTTTGGTGTCGCGGCTACGCAGGATGTCTTCGGGGATATCGTCGGCCATCAACAGCTTGAGCCAGTCGATCAGCTCACTGGTGGAAGGCTTCTTCTTCAGGCCCGGCACCTTGCGCAAGTCAAAGAAAATTTCCAGCGCTTCACTCACCAGGTTCTTTTTGATCTCGGGGAAATGCACATCCACGATGGCCTGCATGGTCGTCGCATCGGGGAAGTTGATGTAATGGAAGAAACAGCGGCGCAGGAAAGCGTCCGGCAGCTCTTTCTCATTGTTGGACGTAATGATCACGATCGGGCGCTGTTCCGCCTTGATCAGTTCGCCGGTTTCATAAACGAAGAATTCCATCCGATCCAGCTCCTGGAGCAGGTCGTTGGGGAATTCGATATCGGCCTTGTCGACTTCGTCGATCAGCAGCACTACCTGACCTTCATGGGTAAAGGCTTCCCAGAGCTTGCCCTTCTTCAAGTAGTTGGACACATCCTCGACCCCTTCGGCGCCGAGCTGGGAATCACGCAGGCGGGATACCGCATCGTATTCATACAGGCCCTGCTGAGCCTTGGTGGTGGACTTCACATTCCACGACAGCAGTGGCAGCCCCAGGGATTCAGCAACCTGTTCGGCCAGCAGCGTTTTGCCGGTACCGGGCTCGCCTTTGATAAGCAGCGGGCGCTTGAGGGCAATGGCTGCATTCACGGCCATTTTCAGGTCATCTGTGGCCACATATTGGTCAGTACCCTGAAACTGCATGAAATTCTCCAAACTGAACAGTTAATCGAACGGGTGATCAGGCGGCACACTCTAGCAATCCAGTGGCGCCGGGCAAAGGGCTATAATAGCCAAGGAAACAGTGATTTGCGTCAACAGATCACCGGCTGCCCCTTGAACGGCGCAGCTAGCTGCCGCCATCAATCTGTGTTCTGACGGGCCACGTGGTGTGCCATAATTCGCGCCATGAATCTGCTCCTGTTGCACCCCGACCAACACCTGCACGACGCTCTCTGGCGCCTGAATCCCCGCCAGTGTGTCCATGTGCGCACCGTGCTTAACTTGGCCGAAGGGCAACAGTGCCGGGCCGGGCTGTTAGGCGGACGCACAGGAATGGCCACAGTAAAGTTTTTAGAAAACAATGGGGTAGCGGTTGAATTTAAACCTTTATCTCATCCAGAAGCGGCCTTGCCGCTTTCCCTGCTGATGGCGCTGCCTCGCCCTAAAATGCTCAAGCGCATCCTGATCGACGCCACCAGCCTGGGTATCAAACGCATTGTGCTGATCAACAGCTGGAAGGTGGACAAGAGCTACTGGCAAACCCCCAACCTGAAAGCCGACCTGCTTCGCGAGAAGATGATTCTGGGGCTGGAACAGGCAAGAGACACCTGCCTGCCAGAATTGATTCTTGCCCCGCGCTTCAAGCCTTTTGTGGAAGACTCGCTGGATGAATGGGCCGGTAGCGGGCAGCGCATCCTGGCTCACCCGGGCGATTACCCCACCCTGCCCTGCAACCTGACCGAGCCTGTCACTCTGGCAGTGGGCCCTGAAGGGGGATGGACACCGTACGAAGTGGATATGCTGCAACGACAGGGCTTTGCCTGTCACAGCTTCGGAGCGAGGATTCTAAGGGTGGAAACGGCATTGCCGGCACTGGTCGGGCGCATAATGCGGCTGCCGTAGAGGTGGCGCTTGAGTTGCAAAGCCTCCGGCAACCGGTTGCGCGACATGAGTATCGAGTTACGAACAGCGAAAGCAGAGCGCGGGTCTCTGGTCTTCGAAACTCGTTCTCGCAACTCGATACTCTTCCAGTTCGGCGTCAGCCTAGCGGCGGTAAGGCCCGCGGCGGGCCTTGCGCGGTGGCTTGCTGCCACTGCGTTGGTGGCGCAGGCGCGCGCGACCATAGAGGCCAGTGTATTTCTTGCCCTTGAGTTCCACCTTGTCGATCAGCGCCTTCATCTGTTCCGGTTCCAGCTCCATCCAGCGGCCCTGACGCAATTGCGGGGGCAGATTCAGGTCCCCAAAGCGGATCCGCATCAAACGCGCCACTTCCAGGTCCTGTGACTGAAACAGTCGACGCACTTCCCGGTACTTGCCGCCGGTCAGCGTTACCTTGTACCAGTGATTGGCGCCTTCTTCCGCGCCACCGGCATCGTCGATGCTGTCGAACTTGGAAACGCCGTCTTCCAGCAGGACACCATCCAGCATGGCCTGGCGTTTTTCCTGGGTCATGCCGCCACGCACGCGCACGGCATATTCACGGACAAAACCGTTGGAGGGGTGCATCAACCGGTGGGCCAGCTCACCATCTGTGGTGAACAGCATCATGCCGGTGGTATTGATATCCAGCCGGCCGACCTGGACCCAGCGCATCCCCTGCAGGCGCGGCAGGTTATCGAACACCGTCGGGCGCCCTTCCGGGTCGTTGCGCGAGCACACTTCTCCCGGAGGCTTGTGGTACATAATAACCCGCTGAACGGTATCTTCTTCGGCCTTCACTTTAATCATCCTGCCATCTACACGTAGGGTATCTTCACTGCCAACCCGGTCACCCAGGGTCGCTACAGTCCCATTGACCGAGACGCGACCGTCGCTGATCCAGGTTTCAAGCTCCCGGCGGGAGCCCAGCCCGGCACGGGCCAGGACTTTCTGTAATTTCTCACTCATGGGGCGTTCGGCTTTCCTCAGCGCTGTCGTTCGGTTCTTGCTCCTGATCAGAAGCCTCTTCTACCGCGACATCATCACTATCGTTTGCAGCGCCGTCCGGTTCTGTGGAGGCATCGTCCGCCGCCGCGTCATTACGGCTCGGGGCGGGCTCTGCGTCATTGTTTTCGCCGGGCTTGCGACGAAATTCTTGTTCAAAACTGGCAAGCACGGAGTCAACCTTGTCCATGCTCATCTGCGTGGAATCGTCGATCTCGGGTTCTGGCTCAAAGCCTGGAATGCTGCCCTGATCCCCCGGCAAGCGTACTTCGTGCTCACCCAGGTCATCATCGTCAATATCACCTTCGGAGGCTTCGTCAGCATCACCCTCGCCTGCCTTGCTGGGCGGCACATCGGTCAGGGCCAGCTCCTCATTCAGCTTGTCCAGGTCGCGTATCTCTGCCAGCGATGGCAAGTCTTCCAGGCTCTTGAGATCAAAGTAGTCCAGAAACTGTTTGGTGGTGGCAAACATGGCCGGGCGGCCCGGTACATCGCGATGCCCGACAACGCGCACCCAGTTTCGCTCCAGCAAGCTTTTAACGATATGTGAGCTTACTGAAACGCCACGAATTTCTTCGATTTCGCCACGTGTAATCGGCTGGCGATAGGCGATCAGGGCCAGAGTCTCCAGGATGGCACGGCTATAGCGCGGCGGCTTTTCCTGCCATAAGCGGCTGACCCAGGAGCCCAGCTCCGAGCGCGCCTGAAAGCGAAAGCCGGAAGCCACTTCCTTGAGGAAAATGCCGCGGCCATCGTATTCATCAGCCAGCTGTTCTAGGTATTTGGACAAGTCCTGCTTGCTGGGCCGGTCTTCTTCATCGAACAGGGCCAGCATGCCGTCACGGTCCAGCGGCCCTTCAGCTACAAGAATGGCGGCTTCAACAATTCTTTTTATTTGCTCAGCGTCCACGCTTACCCCTTGGTTCCATC
>OJBZ01000143.1_pt1 | contig 47204 bp, 41 predicted proteins | sample 1591671 | NCBI WGS metagenome assembly OJBZ01 (sample SAMN05416850, study PRJEB24817) | seawater metagenome | isolation source: Sea water | place: Canada:Atlantic | collected 2013-07
AGATAGGAGTCCGTCTCGTGGGCTCGGAGATGTGTATAAGAGACAGCATTGGCAGCAAGCTTAAAAGCGTTTAGTTGGCTTTTGATTGTTAATTTATCGTCCTGATAATTAATTAAACTATGAAACTCGCCGTTAGCTTGAATGACTTTTTTAAGTGCAGATACTGATGATGGCAGCCGAATGTTCTGCTCGAGGTTATGATCGAATATAAAGTCTATTAAGGGGGTTAATTGAATGGTTAACTCGACATCAACGCGCTCTTGCTGTTGATTTGTCGAAACCTTAGCGGCTAAAAAGCGCTGTTGTTGTGTATCTTTTAATGCCAGTTCGAGTTTATTTTGTTTAGCAAAGAAATAGCCTGAATAATAACCATCCTTCGCTATTTTTTTCGTGGGTTTGTGCTGGTTTTCTTGGTTGTTTATATTCAATTTAAAGGGCAGGTAGTACAATTTTTTAACAGCAATATCAAAGGGTAAATCGAGTTGGGTTAATTGTCTTAATTGAGTTTTTAACTGCTCTGAAGCTGATGCCTTAGTAGGTGTTTTATCCGCGGTATCAAGCTCGCTAAAGAGTTCAGATTTGCCATTAATCATTACAGAGGCAATATCAATACGCTTGATTTTTTCTGCTTCTGCTAATTGGAAGTTGATGGCCATATCGTTAATATTGATAGTTGCTTGTGGCGTTTCCAGACATAAATGACTTATTGAAAGTGCTAAGTTAGCCGTTAAGTGAAAATCTAGACAGGTGATTTTTGCTTGATATAAGGCTAATTGTTCTTTGCTAATGCTATTGATCAGGCTAACACGGGCAATATAGCCGATAATAATTACGCAAACGCTAACCGCTATAACAAATAAGGTTTTTTTTGGAAATTTCATCTGCTTGTTTTTTGTCCTCGAACCATGTTCTTTATCACTTATTATTTTTTCATTAACGCCTACTGTATTGTTGTTATGCCATGGGATCAATTAAAATCATGGCTTTGAATTATCTGGTAACCAATGTTAGGTGCGCGTTGTTTATCAATTAGTGATAAAAATGTTATTAATCTGACCATCTCGGTTGTATCAACTTCTGTAGTAGCGTTATGATATCGACATTTTTTACTGTAACGATTATAAAGAGAGATGCATGTCAGCTGTTCCATTAGAACGAATTACTAAAGAACCGAACGTATCCGCCACTGCCTGTGTTATCTGGTTGCATGGTTTAGGTGATTCAGGCGCCGGATTTGCGCCCATTGTGCCTGAATTGGGCTTGCCAAAAAACCATAGCGTGCGCTTTGTTTTTCCTCATGCACCTGAGCAACCGGTAACGATTAACCAAGGTTACGTTATGCGCTCATGGTACGATATTAAAAGTATGGACTTACATAATCGTGCCGATATGGACGGTGTGCTTGAGTCTGAAATTAAAGTTAAAGCCTTGATTCAAGAGCAAATCGACAGTGGCATTCCTGCAGCTAATATTGTTTTAGCAGGTTTTAGTCAAGGTGGTGTTGTTGGTATGTTTACCGGTTTACGTTACCCTGAAAAGTTAGCCGGTATTATGGCGTTGTCATGTTATTTACCCACTGCTGATGCTTTGCCTGAGCAGCTAAGCGCTGCTAATAGCAATACTGCCATTCTCCAACAGCACGGTGATAATGACGATGTTGTGCCGCTAAGCGCGGGCAAAATGGCTAATACTTTACTGGTGGCTAAAAATTATCCAGTTAAATGGCAAACCTACCCAATGGCACATAGTGTTCACCCAACACAGATTCGTGATATTGCGGCGTGGTTAAAGGCTCGCTTGGATATAAGCTAATTGTTAGGGGATTTAAATGACAGAAGTTAACGTTAAGCTTGTTTTTGAGAAAGAAAATAAAAACAGCGTCCGATTCAAAGAAGTGCCTGAACCCGGCAAAGCTGAAGTGTTAGGCAGTATTTATTTACAGAAATGGCTTGCTGGTAGCGCTAAATCGATTGAAGTGTCGGTGAAAGTTCCCGAGCAGTAAAATAACCACCTGCGCTAGCTATTTGCTAGCGCGCTTTTCTTTCAAATTAATTCATTTAACCGATTTTTTTAAAGACTAGCAGGCGATTATTGGCTGGCATGGCGTGATCGTTTTCTAATGACAAGCCGGCAGCATTTGCCAACGCTATAATTGCCTCAATATCACGAATAGCACTTTCACTATCGCGATCTTTTAACCAGAGATCAAAATTAGCATTACTTTCACTGGTGTACTTTCCTAGATAATTAAATGGTCCGTATATACAGCACTGACCATAGCTATTTAAATGTTGTGATACGCCCTGAAAGAAAGCCTCAACCAAAGACCACTTTACAATGTGTAGCGTGTTAGCGGTGAATATCGCATCAACTTTTGTAATTGGCCAACGGTTATTTAAATCAAGTTCAATAGGAGACAGCAAATTATCTTGAGGAAGTTCATTTAACCATAGGTTAATACCTTGATGATTAGCGCTAATATCGCTAGTTTGCCATACTAACCACGGCAGGTTTGGCGCAAAGTAAACCGCATGTTGTCCGGTGCCTGAGCCAACTTCTAGCACGGTTTTACAGGCTTTTAAGCGCTCAACTAATATCGATAAAATAGCGGATTTATTATTCTCACATGCTTGGGAAAAGGGCTTGTTCATTATTTTTCTCGGTCGCTCATAGATGTATAGCTAAATGATTATGTACTGGGTTGGTTGACTTTAAAGGGTAATAATTGCTGACATTGCAACTGGTACGCTCGCATTTGTTGCTGCTCCTGTAAACAAAAAGCTTTAATTGCTGGTTTAAATGCCGGATGTTTTACCCAGTGATATGACGTGGTTAGTTTTGGCTCAAAGCCACGTGCTATTTTATGTTCACCTTGGGTGCCGGGGTGGAATAGCATTAGATTATTTTCAATACAAAATTCTATGCCTTGGTAGTAACACAATTCAAAGTGCAAATTATTATATGACTTTGTACACCCCCAGTAGCGACCATATAAATTTTTGTCGTCAAAGAAAAACCAAGCACAGGCTATGTCTTCACCTTGGCAGCTAGCGATGATCAGTAAAACATGTTCAGGTAGCTTTTTGATCACGGCTTGAAAAAATTCAAAGGTTAAATGCGGTGTATGTCCGCGCCTTAAATAGGTCAGTTGGTAGGTTAAATAGAAAAATGCTAACTCTGCTGCGTTAACATCTTTGCCGACAATGCGCCGTACCGATATACCTTGCTGGCTTATTGAGAGCCGCTCTTTACGGGTGTTTTTTCGTTTTCGAGCGGTAAAGTTTGATAAAAAGTCATCAAAATCTCGATAGTTATAGTTAAGCCAATGAAATTGTACGGTGTTGCGTTGATAAATGTCGTTGCATTGTTGTGGCGTAACATTCGGCTCGTCTTGGCTATAGAGTAAATGCCAACTGTTGAGTTGTTGCTGTTGGCAGTGCTCGCCTAATAATTGGAAAACATCGGTAAGTTGCAGGCTATTAGACAATAGCTTGTTGCTAGTTACGGGGGTAAAGGGCGTTGTCGCAACTAACTTGGGATAATAGGGAATTTCATGTTGTTGATAGGCATCGGCCCAGGCCCAGTCAAAAACATACTCGCCCCAAGAGTGCGACTTAATATACATTGGCAATATCGCGTTAACTTTGCGCTCATCATCACTAAGCTGTAAATGATGAGGTTGCCAACCTTGCGACTTGCTGACAGAAGTACTGGCCTCTAAACAGTGAAAAAACTGATAGTTTGAAAATATCGACGCTTGACTATTTAGTCGTTGCCAGTCTTGTTCAGCAATATCGACAATACTATTTAAAAACTCAATTTTCACTGATTATTCGGTCACTTATGTTATGAGTAATAGCAGCTTAACAGATGATTAATTTAATGGGTATAAGCTTTATATTTATTATGCTTGAGTTGTGGTGGGTAAATGTTGTTTTGATATTTTTACATGCATCTCTACGATAAATCAGGCGTATTTATTCGCAACAAAAAATTAATATCTTTAGATTTAATTCACTTGGTATAATGTAAAAAATGTAATCAAGGTAATAGAAATATGAGCACTAACGAAATACTAACGTCTTTTTTAGCACAAGTTAAAGACAGCCAGAACATTTGGGCATTGCAAGATAAAGAAAGCGAAGATTGGGTAGTACTTGATTCAATCAATTTTGAAAATACTGAAGTGATGCCTCTTTGGTCAACGCAAGCGTTAGCTCAAAGTCACTGTGTTGAAGAGTGGGCTAGTTATTTTCCTGTCGCTATTCCTGTTGCTGAATGGATGGAATATTGGGTTGAAGACCTACTAGAAGACGGTGTTATTATCGGTCTTGATTGGCAAGAAAATGATGAGTGCTTCGAATTAGAGTTAGCTGAATTTACCCAAGCATTAGCAGGAGTAGAAAGCTTATAATATTCGAACTAAAACCTTTGAAATTTTAACCTTTTGACACGCTATTTAGTGGTGAGCTGACCAACAGTATGCTTGTTTATGCATGCTATTTGGCTCATCGCTAAACTTTAAAAATCTTCTCTCCATATGGATTATTTATTTACTTTGAACTGATTCAGGGTAAAAAAATAAATTTATTTTTATCTGAATAGTAAAGCCAAACTCGCTTTAAATTTGTCCTTTAAAAACCTCTTCTTGGAATTTCCCTTTAATTAGTACAATGAAGTAATTGACTTTTTGTCATTTAATTTCATTGATTTACGAAGTTTTGTTGTGCTATTGGCTCTGTTGTTTTTTTGTCGTAGAACCGATGAGTTTTATTTAAATTTCAAAAATAAGTTTATTTCGATTTTAATAACATGGTCGGTAAAAAAAATGAAATAGCGCAGTAACTTCTTAGGTCATATTGTGCAGTTATGCATACGCTCGAATAAATTAATTATTTGGTCGATGGATAATCTGGACTAAAGTTAAACTTTAAGAAGCTCAAGTAAATAGGAATAAAAAATGGTGAAAACAATATTGGAAAGAGGTTACGGCTTATTAAACTCGAGCAAAAAATTAGACTTTCTTGCACCGTTATTAATGCGTTTGTACTTAGTACCGATTTTTTGGATGGCGGGAACACATAAAATAGCAGGTTTTGACAATATTGTTCAGTGGTTTGGTAATGATGATTGGGGACTAGGTTTACCTTTTCCATTCATTCTTGCCATATTAGCCATTGGGGCAGAGGTTATTGGTGCCATCGCTTTATTGCTAGGCTTAGGCGTACGTTTAATGGCGGTTCCTATGATGTTCACGATGATCATAGCAATGACATCAGTGCACGGACAATATGGTTGGCAAGCGATTGCCGATGCTAATGCACCATTCTCTAATGAGCGAGTTGAAGCGGCAGTTGAGAAGAAAGAAATTATCGTTTCGCTTTTAAAAGAGCATGGTAATTACGAATGGTTAACTAGCAGCGGTAATATTACTATTTTAAACAACGGTATAGAGTTTGCGGCAACCTATTTTATTATGTTATTGGCCTTATTTTTTATCGGTGGTGGTCGCTACGTCAGTCTTGACTACTGGTTTAAACGAAAAATGTTGCCAAATGCATAAACAACACTTGAAGATTACAATACAACAGAAAACCCGGAGAATATAATGAGTCAAAATACAAAAACTAAATTTCAAGGTGCAGCAGTAGCATTAGCCGTTGCAGGTTTAATGGGGTGTGCAGCGGTATCGGCTGAACCAACAAGTAAAACAGCTAAAGCAAGCGGTAATACGGCTGAAATGGCTCATTGTTACGGTGTTAATAAATGTAATGGTCATAACGACTGTAAAACAGCTGAAAATGCCTGTAAAGGTCAAGCGTCATGTAAAGGTCATGGTTTTGTCGCGCTTGCTGCACAAGCATGTGACGATGTTGGAGGTACGGTTGGCGAATAATCAACCTATTGACAATATGACAGGAGAGCGCTCGCTCTCCTTGTCTAATGTCCCAGTACCTGAACATTTTCTTGGTTTTGGCCTTGGCCTTAGAACTGAGCACTTTCAAGATGTTCTCAATGATAAAATCAATATTGATTGGTTTGAAGTTGTCTCAGAAAATTTTATGGTCGATGGCGGTAAACCTAAGCACTATTTACACAGTATTCGTGAGCTTTACCCTATGGTGATGCACGGCGTGTCTTTATCTATAGGCTCAACTGACCCGTTAAACTTTGACTATTTACGTAAGTTAAAAGTACTAACGAATGAATTACAGCCTGAATGGATTTCAGATCATTTATGTTGGACCGGGGCGCATGAAAAAAACAGTCACGACTTATTACCTCTACCTTACAATGATGAAGCATTAAACCATGTTTGTCAGCGGGTTGAGCAAGTACAAGAATTTCTAGGACGGCCGATATTACTGGAAAATGTTTCAAGTTATTTAAGCTATAAAAATTCAACAATGACCGAATGGCAATTCTTTAATGAAGTAGCGCGTCGTTCTGGGTGTGAAATATTACTCGATATTAATAATATTTATGTCAGTGCTCGTAATCATGATTTTAATCCACAAGATTATCTTAACGGCATAGCAAAAGATAAAGTTAAACAATTTCATTTAGCCGGACACAGTGATTATGGCGACTATGTTATCGACACCCATGATCATCCTGTGGCAGATCCCGTTTGGCAGCTCTACGAAAAGGCACTACAGCGTTTTGGGTGGATAAGTACTATGATCGAACGAGACGATAATATTCCACCGCTAGCGGAACTATTAGCAGAAGTAGACACTGCACGCAATATTGCTACGAAAACCTTAGGCTCGTTAGGCTAATCGGAAACCAGTGACAAATGATGAAAAGAATAAGAGCAAATATAGCGTGAGTAAACTTTCACTGCATTCTCTGCAGCAGCAGATGATGAATTATTTAACTGATGATAAACCGGCAGTTGCACAACATGTTGTTGAGCATGGTGGCATTAGTCGTGAAGCTCGTTTACATATATACAAAAATGCTTATCAAATGCGCTTTAAAGAAACCATTGATAATGATCACCAAATATTAGGCATGTATTTAGGCGATGATTTATTTGATCAAATGGTTAGTGGCTATATTAAAGCTTACCCATCGAACAATACCTCGTTAAGAAATTTTGCTGACTCGCTACCAACGTTTCTTGCTAACCAAATACCATTTAAAGATTATCCATTGATTAGTGAGTTAGCTCATTTTGAGCGTTTGTTAATGGTGGCATTTGACGCGAAAGACGCGAATCGTTTTACCCGTGAGCACTTGTTGGAAATGCCACATGAACATTGGCCTAGTTTAGTTTTTCGTTTTCACCCTAGCGTACAAATTGCTATGTTTAACTTTAATAGCGTCGAAACGTGGCAAGCATTAAAGCAAGAACAAGCACCCGAGCCGGCAAAGCAAGCGGCTAATATTTGGTTGCTATGGCGAAATAACGACCGTTTAACCCAGTTCAGATCACTATCACAGCAAGAACACCATTTGATTACTATGATGCTTAACGGTCATGACTTTGCAAGCCTGTGTGATAACCTGTTATCCCAAAGCCCTAACGAAGATATTAGCCAACTTGCGCTGAATTATTTACTGTCATGGATAGATGACGGCATACTTGCTAGCCGCTAGCCGCTAGCCACTAGCCACTATTTTCAGTGTTACATAAGTAAGGCTATTAATAGCGAGTAAGTGACTATAGCAGGCTTGCTTTAGTTTTTGTTTTCTCATCATTTTTATCTAACATTACAGCAGACGAACTTCTCATTGATATACCTTTAGTATTATTAAAAAAATTACGGTAATATTATGAAAACAGTAATTTATTACTACTATAAGGAGTGGCTGTCTGGTGAATTATGGATAAAATTAGACTGTCAAAAAATATAGTCTTAGATTGCGTGAGTACTGCTTTAATTATTGACAATAATGTTCAAAAACTAGTTCCGCTTGATAACCTAGAATTTCAAGTATTAAAATACCTCGTTGAGCATAAAGACGTCGTCGTAACTAAAGACGAATTGCTGGCCCTTTGGCCGTCGCGCGTCGTTATGGATCACTCCCTTGCTCGCGTAATGTCTATTTTGCGTAAAAAGTTAGGTGATTCGTCTAAAAGTCCGACATTTATTAAAACTCTTAACCGTCAAGGTTATCTCTATATTGGCCTAAACTCCGCTGTTACTGACACGCAAATAGTCGGTGAAAAAATCAAACGTAGCATCCCGATATTACCGCTATTTTTTGCCGTTAGCTTATTAGCTCTATTATCGGTGATTTGGTATTTCTTGTCTGACAGCGGCCCGAATGAGCAATTTATTTACCAAACAGAAATTATTGTCGACCCTGATACCCAAAAACAAGATTTAAGTATTAATCAAAGTGGCAGCCATTTAGCATATTCGGCAAGAACTTTGGGCCAAGAATATTGGTTTTTAAGAGTGAAAAATTTACGTACCAATAGCGTTATTGATCACAAAATTGACGATGTAAATACTTTTCATCCCATTTGGCTTGATGACAACACGTTGGTATTTCAGCATAAATCAGCAAATGAATGCTCGATAAAAAAAATATCCTTACTACCAACGGAACAATTATCTCAAGTAAGTAACATTACAACATGTAATAGAAATAGTGCAAGCCAAACCATGGCGGTGCTAACCAACAGTTCAGTCTTACTTGCTGAAGCATCGCCACTTAATGGCAGATCATTAATACATTTGTTAGATATTGCTTCAGGTAAAAAAAGCGTTATTGAACAGAATGAAAATGATGATAGCGAAATTTACTTTATTCAAACTAGCCCAGATAGAAAATATTTGGTGACTTTGAGCACCGCCAATTGGTTTAGCACGACGATTAAACTCTATGATATAGATGATTTTAAAAATGAAATTTGGCGTAAAGAAATAAAAAACATTCTCTACACGGTAGCGCTAACCAATGAAAAAATAACTTACATTAATGAATATGGTGGTGTCAGTGTTAGTTATATCAATAGCAACCAAGTTGAGTCGTTAAATGCTATTTTTACCTCCAAAGTCTATAGCCCGCTGGCACATGAAAATAATATTTTCCTATTGGAAGGTTTATATGCTTCAACTAACCTAACACTGGTTAATTTCCTTACCAACAAAGTTAAAGACATTAGTCACTTCAACGGTGCCAATATGACTTTGCCAAAACAAGTTAATAATAAAAAGTTTTTATTTGTTTCTAACCAGTCAGGAAAAAACCAACTTTGGCTAGCCAGTATTGATAGTGGAGAAGCCAAGCAACTTACCGTTTTAGATCGTTCCTATAATATTAGTTCGTATGACGTTGATGGCTTATTAAACCGCATTGCCATGACAACACAATTTGGTGTTTTAGTACTCAATAAAGAGAACAATGGCCAATATAAAGTATTAACATCTATCCCGAATGCCCAAGATCCAGTGATATATGAAGGTTTGCTTTTTTATACGAAAATTCGACCTGATGGCACTGATATCTATCAATATGATCTGTTAACACAAGTTGAGCAGCTTTATATTAAAGACGGTTATAAACTGGTGCAAGACGCGGGATATTTTTATTATATAAAGTACTTTCAGCCCGGTATTTGGCGCGTCAGCATGAATGAAAAAAATCATTTTTTTGCAACGCCGCTTGAGAGTTTAACATCAGAACAATGGTATATAAAAAATGGTGAACTTTACTTGCTAAATGAAAGTCAGATGATTAAATATCATTTGCAACAGCAAACACTGCAGTCGTTTGAAAATACTCAATGCAGTGAACCAGAGGTATGGAGCACGAACTCTTGTATAAATATTCAGGATGCGCCACGAGCGAATAGAATTGTAAAAATATCTAAAAAACGACTGCCTAAAGGAAGGTAAAGTCTTTTAAGCCATCAACACCCCAAGTGCTATAACAGCCATTGCATGAATAACTTGGAATACGCGAGCCTAATGATATTATTGGCCGACGAATAGCGATTATTTGCTCATTTAAAATAGTTTGGATAGAAGGGGAGTTTATGACGATAACTTCCATATCATTTTCTGGCCATACACGTTCTTGCTTTGCATTTACTAAAAGAGGTTTTTTTGCCATTGCTTGCAGCAATAGCGGAAAGTTATCCGAGGTTATTTCTTCTTTCTCTTCAATCATAGTAATAACGCTTGGAAGGTCAGGATGCCGAGCTTGGTATGCTTTCGCTAAGTATTTGTCTGCTTTTTCTTGGTTGTATAAACCAAAGCTCTTATTTAAGTACACTACCCCTAGTAAGAATGTAGAGTTGAGGAATTCTTTTCGAGCAGATTTTTCTAAGTTGATGGTACCTTTTTTTAAGTTTTTGTATTTTTCATCGCTTAAGTAAATCAAGCCTGTTTTATATAAGGCTCTGACATTACCATGTCGTGCAGCTTTTCTAAGGTGCAAAAACCCTTTGTCTTTATCCATATTGGTGCCAAAACCATGATAATAAAACTCACCCATGGTGGTTAATGCACTAATATGGCCTCGATGAGCACCCGCTTTAAATTTATTAAAATAATCGACACATTGGGCAGTGTCACACTCAGTAAGTTGCATAGCCGCAGTAGGGCTATTCATCATAGAGAGCGCGATGGTTAAAAATAATAATTGAATTGTTTTATTCATTAATTATTTACCTTTAGATATGGTCATATTTTACGTACTCACTATGTATACTCCTAATCATCCAAACAGCGTCTTTAATCATGTTAAAAACCATGTGTTTTCAATGACAGAGAATATATGTCTTTTACTATCAATTAAACCTTTACAGAACAGGTTGAATCTTACGAAATTTGAAAAGGTTAAGCTATCTAACTTTATTCTATAAGTCATTAATATAATATTTAAACTATATCATTTAACACACATTGAATGCCAAAATAGTTCAATACCTAAATTGCAAAAAGCTAAGGATAAAATACGTAGCTTTTTGCATTACCTCGTTTTCAATTGCTAAACAGTTGATATTACGGTATTTAGTTTATTTTCATAAAACTAGGAGGAAAGTCACCACTGAACATCGCTCCCAAGGATGTCTGAATACAGCCTATCGTCTGACTGCAGGATAGGCCCGGAATTCTAGATCCTGTTGTGGTGATTGCTCTGCGAAAGGAGATCAAATCTGCATTTAACAGTTGTGTTAAAGGTGGCGAGGTAATTGTTATCATTTCCATTTCATCTTCTGGCCATTGGCTAACGCCATTACTACCAACTACTAATGGCGTTTCAATTAATTTTTGAAATAGCAATGGAAAATTACTTTCATCTAGTGAGACGCTAGCTTTAATATTCCGTATTACAGTGGGAATTTTTTGGTGTCTTTGTTGGTATGATTTACTCAGATACTTATCAGCTAAAGCAAAATTTTGTGGGGTGTATTGATTATTGTAATAAATAGTACCGAGTAGAAGGTTGGCATCCTTATAGTTTTTTTTAGCCGCTTTATTTAAATACTTAACAGCGGCATCAAGATCAAAATTTTTTTTACTGATCAAATAGATTAAGCCTAATTTATACTGCGCAGCAGCGTTAGCATATCTAGATGCTTTTTTGAGATAAGTTATCGCCTTCAACTCGTCTGGCTCAGTGCCATAACCGGTATAATAAAATTGACCTAACGTTGCCATAGCTCCTGCATGGCCTTTTTTCGCCGCTTTTTTAAATTCATTAAAATAGATTTTACATTCATCAAGTTGACAATATTCCATGGTAGAACTTGACTGACTTTTAACTAATACTTCATTACTATAAGAGAAAAAAGAACAGCCAATTAAACAAAGTGTTAAACCTATTTTTTTGATTTTCATAATATTAATTCCATTTGGCTGCTTTGTTAGTATTCAGGTAATTCTATAAATAGCTAAACATAAATGCTTAGCTGATTTTATGGGTAATTATTATCTTGTAGAAACGCCACCTGAGCCAGTTGCATCAACTACCATTAACATTCCAGGAGAAAAACCACTTAAGTCTCTACCTAATGACTGATTGCAGCCGATGATCTCACCACATGACTTACCTGGGATTCTTGAACCGGTGTTGGTAACAGTCTTGCGATAAGCGATTAAATTCTCGGCTAGGATTTTAGTTAAAGGAGGTGAGGTAATGGTTAATACTTCCATTTCTTCCTCAGGCCATTCAACAGCACCGTCGTTAGATACAATAAGTGGAGTTTTGTTTAACTCTTTAAGTAGTAGAGGAAAATTACTATTGTTTAAAGAAACTTTCGCTTTAATATTTGTAATAACCTCTGGAATTTTTGGATGGCGCTGTTGATATGACTTACTCAAGTACTTATCAGCTAATGAAAAGTCTTGTGGTGTAAATTGGTTATTGTAATAAATGGTGCCGAGTAAAAGATTGGCATTTTCATCATCTTTATTAGCGGCTTTTTCTAAATATTTAATGGCATCGTCAAGGTCATAATTTTTTTTACTGGTTAAGTAAATTAAACCTAATTTATATTGCGCATTTGTATCTGCATATCTAGCGGCACGCTTAAGGTACTTAATAGCTTGATCTTCATTGGGCTCTGTTCCGTAACCATTGTAATAAAATTGCCCTAAAATCGCCATGGCGCCTGCATGACCTCTTTTGGCTGCCTTTTTGTACATCTTGAAATAGCCTTTACATTCGTCAAGTTGGCAATAGCCCATAGATGAACTCGATTGATTTTTTGTTACTTGCCCATCACCATACGAAAAAGGTGTAAAGCCAATTAAACAAAATACGGTAGCCAATATTATATTCTTCATTTTATTAATTCCATTTGAGTGTAGCTTGCAATGTGATTGATAGTGCTTATATATAAATAAATAGATCAAACACTAATGGTTAATCGTGTGCGTTATATTCTTTACTGAACACTACCTAACCTTTACAAAATTATGGTTGAAATCGAAATGATAAAAGTTAATATTTTCTTATATAATAGTTAAGTGGTTATAAATTATGAATTTGTTTTTATTTTTGATTTTCCTTTTTAAGAGTAATAAATATTTAACCCTCGACTAAAGAGATGATTTTCCGTTGTTTTATGGTGCTTTTCACTTGTCTAACTCTTTAGTTATTGCAGCTGTTGGTAAGCCACAATCCTTTATATACAGTAAGTCACGGTTCGTGATCGAGTACAAATTGCGTCATATTAGTCAGCAATTAATACATGCGATTTGCTTATAGAATAAATTTATTAAATGGTTAGAGCTACCTGAACGGACATTTTTTTATCGTCAAGAACATCATTTAAATGGGCGGCAAACCACTAATATTTTCAAAGCTATGATAGCTAAATGAAACGAGTGGAAGCCGCACAGAGTCATAAAATGTTTGATAAGCTGCTAACTCACTAAGGGGGAGTTTAGTGAGCAATAGCCGTTAAGTTGTGGGTTTATCCACCTGTTGCATCAATTACGTTTAACATACTCGCAGGAAAATCACTCAAGTCTCGACCTACTGATTGATGACAGCCGATGATCTCACCACATAATTTGCCTGGAATTCTTGAACCAGTAGTGGTAACAGCCTTGCGAAAAGCGATTAAATTCTCGGCTAGGATTTTAGTTAAAGGAGGTGAGGTAATGGTTAATACTTCCATTTCTTCCTCAGGCCATTCAACAGCACCGTCGTTAGATACAATAAGTGGAGTTTTGTTTAACTCTTTAAGTAGTAGAGGAAAATTACTATTGTTTAAAGAAACTTTCGCTTTAATATTTGTAATAACCTCTGGAATTTTTGGATGGCGCTGTTGATATGACTTACTCAAGTACTTATCAGCTAATGAAAAGTCTTGTGGTGTAAATTGGTTATTGTAATAAATGGTGCCGAGTAAAAGATTGGCATTTTCATCATCTTTATTAGCGGCTTTTTCTAAATATTTAATGGCATCGTCAAGGTCATAATTTTTTTTACTGGTTAAGTAAATTAAACCTAATTTATATTGCGCATTTGTATCTGCATATCTAGCGGCACGCTTAAGGTACTTAATAGCTTGATCTTCATTGGGCTCTGTTCCGTAACCATTGTAATAAAATTGCCCTAAAATCGCCATGGCGCCTGCATGACCTCTTTTGGCTGCCTTTTTGTACATCTTGAAATAGCCTTTACATTCGTCAAGTTGGCAATAGCCCATAGATGAACTCGATTGATTTTTTGTTACTTGCCCATCACCATACGAAAAAGGTGTAAAGCCAATTAAACAAAATACGGTAGCCAATATTATATTCTTCATTTTATTAATTCCATTTGAGTGTAGCTTGCAATGTGATTGATAGTGCTTATGTATAAATAAATAGTTCAAACACTAGTGATTAATCGTGTGCGTTATATTTTTACTGAGCACAACCCAACTTTTGCAAAATTACGGTTGAAATTGAAATGATAAAAGTTAATATTTTCTTATGTGATAATTAAGTTTTTGAAAAATAGTGATTTACTTTAGTTATTAATGTTGTTTTTAGTTGTTTGACAATGATGGTTATTGGTATATTGATGCTCAAGTTATTCGGGATGTTAAGTCATTCTTACATTTTCACAACAAAGTAATTATTGCTACTGGTAATAAATAGGATTACTTTTATGGTCAACAAAGTCGTTAATGATGTCGGGTAAATTGATGCATAATAAGGTAAATAACAGCCATCAGAATTATGTTACGGAAATAAATTAATTCAAATGATCAAATCACTTGCTAAACGCATTCTTGTAACCGCTATTTTTGCCGCTTTATCTGGTTGCAGCTCGTTGCAATTCACTGATATTTTTCAAGGCTATAATAGCCAAATGAAATCAGTGAAAGCAGCGCAACGTCAAGGAGACTTTGTCAAGGCGCAAAGCTTGTTGAACGAGCGTTCAGTTAGTAATAGTAGCTATGTGTTAGGCTTACTAGAAAGAGGTCGATTAGAATTTTTAGCTAATAATTGGTCAGCTAGTCAGCAAACATTTGCCCAAGCGTATATTGAGGTAGAGGAACAACGTAATAAAGCTAAGATTCAAATTAGCAAAGGGTTTGAAAAATTAGGCGCTGTGGTAAGTAATGACAATGCGATATCTTATCAAGTGCCGTATTATGAACAAAGTATGCTGCACAGTTATCAGGCACTCAATTACTTATTTCAACATGACCTTGAAGGAGCGTTGGTCGAAATACGTCGTGCAAACTTAGTCCAAGAAAACGCACTTAAAGCGTATGAGCAAGAAATTCATCAAGCACAGAACGAACTTTATAATTCAGGTATGAGCAAGGATAGCCTCGCGAGTACTTATCCAAGTATGGCGGATACTATAGGTCAGGTTAAGAATGGTTTTCAAAATGCTTTTACCTTTTACCTTTCCGGCATTTTTTATGAAGCAAGTGGCGCATTAAATGATGCATACATAGATTATAAAAGAGCGATAGAAATATATCCTGAGAACCCTTACTTGCAACAAGACATTTTACGTTTGGCAACAAGGCTAGGCATGCAAGATGATTTAGTTAACTTTCAACAGCGCTTTGGTAAATATCAAACACCGCGAGGGAACGGGCAAGGGCAAATAGTTGTACTTATTGAGAAAGATATTGTTAATAGTAAACAAGATGTTGGCTTAAACCTGCCGGTCGGACGCAGTAATGGAGGCTTAAAGTTTTTCAGCTTTTCACTACCTGTCTACCAAGGCACTTTGCCGCACTACAGCCAGTCAACATTTAAAAGTGCGGATAAAACCTATCAAGCCAATGAAATTGTACGTATTCAATCATTGGCGGCGAAAGATCTACAAGAGCAATTACCATCGCTGTTGACTCGACAAGTCGTTCGAGTGGTCGCGAAAGAGCAAATGCGACAAAAGCTTAGCCGAGAAGCCGGTGATGTCGGTAATATTTTAGCCAGTATTTATAATATTGCTTCTGAAAGAGCCGATACTCGCAGTTGGTCAACGCTGCCTGACCAAGTCAATATTGTTCGAATGAATGTGCCTGTAGGTGAACAAACACTGCAAGTACAGATAAATGGCCAACAAAAAAGTATTGCCGTTAAGGTGCAAGCTAATAGAATTACCTTAATTAAATTTTCCGCTATCGGTAGCTATACTGAATACCAAACGATTAATTTATAAATTAATGTCAGGTGATGAACTAGAACGTAAGTTAGGAGGAAACATGTTGATTCGTAAAAATGTAGTAAAAGCGGGTGAAAAAACTATCGCTAGCTTAGCGGTCATATTACTGAGCACCTTGGTGATTTCTGGCTGTGCCAATAAAAAGCCTCCGGTTACCTCTGGTACAGGCACGAGTGCTATGATCCAAGGTGATGACTTTAGTAAGCATCTTGAAGTACATAATGCTGACTTGGCTAAGCGGTTATTTATCAGCTCGGTGAAGTCACGTACAAGTAACGGCTTACTGGAAGTCAACTTACAGTTGACCAGCCGTTATGAGAAATCGCAAAAGTTACAATATCATTTCAATTGGTTTGATGCCGATGGTTTTGTTATTGAAGCAAGAAAAACACCATGGAAACCCTTAGAATTACATGGTCAACAATCAACAACTTTACGCGGTTTAGCACCGAACATTAATGTCAGCAGCTTTAATGTTTATGTTCGCGAAATCCCTGAAAAAGCATACAAATATTAATCGTTAAGGAAATGTATTATGAATAAATTAGCACTAGTAACAACACTCGGCTTAACCCTAGTTCTCGCAGCAGGTTGTGCTAATAAATCAGTGGTTCGTTATGGTGATGCCACAGCAGTAGAAACTACCGATATAAATTTTGGCTCAACTGATTTGCAAAAAGTTGCCGCCGAAATGACGGATTCATTATTATTGTCACCGGTTGTTGGTACATTAACGCAAAATTCTCGTCCAGTGATGTTTGTTGAGCGTCTAAAAAATAAAACCAGTGAACATATTGATACTGAGTCAATTACCGATTCTATTTCTACTAAACTGTTACGCTCAGGAAAATTTCGTTTTGTTGATATGGGGCGCGTGGATGCGGCACGTGAACAACTTAAATTTCAGCATGACGGTGGTATGGTTGACCCAAGTAAAGCATTACAGTTTGGTCGCCAAATTGGCGCTCAATACATGTTATACGGCAACTTATCGAGTATCGTAAAAAGTAATCAAGATAAATCAGACGTTTACTACAAGTTTACACTACGTTTAATGGACCTAGAAAGTGGTTTAGTTGAATGGGCTGATGAAACTGAAATTCGTAAAACAAAAGCAAAAGAGTCAGTGGGTTGGTAAGTTAATAAGCTAAGTGCTTTATGCTGATTGATGTAAAGCACGTATATCGACATGAGTGATAATGAATAAGGAGAAGGGTATGAAAGCTATCTATTTATCGTTAATTTGTTGGCTGCTTATAATACCTGTTTCGCATGCTGACTATGAAAGAAACAAAGCGGTACCGGTTGAAAAAGTATTATTTGGAAAAGTATTATCGGTGCGTAATATTACCGAACAAGAATTAATTCAAGATAAAAACCAAGGCTGGAAAACTTTTGGTGGCGCCTTAATCGGTGGCGCCATTGGTAATCAATTTGGCAGTGGCAGCGGGCGAGGAGTAGCCACTATATTAGGAGCTATTATTGGTGGCTCAATTGCTCATGATCGCAACCCTGAGTACCGTGAAAAAATACTACATTTAGTTGAGTTAATGATTCAAGTGGATAACGGTGATGAGTATATGGTGATTCAGGATTTAGATAGCCGGATGTTATTTCAAGCTAAAGATGCGATTCGCATGGTTTATCTTGCTAACGGTACAGTGCGCATTGATAAACAAATGTAATTTTTCCGTTCGCTATTCAAAATGAAAACGTAAAAGCTTAGTTGAGAAACTAAGCTTTTTTAATTGTTAGTAAACCCATTGTTATCTGGTTGGCTTATTTTACCTGAACGATAGGTTACTAGTGTACCGATAATGAAACAGATGCCGACATAAAGCCAAATGGCACTCGCCACCACTTGCCAAACATCTATGCCATTAACACTCATAAGTGTAGGAATAATAATTAAGCCTCGTAGCGCACATAGCAAAGCAATAGTCATTAAAGCCGGTGTGGATAAAGGAACCTTACGAATGATACCGGCTGCGGAAAAAGCGAATATGGTGCAAGCAAACATGGCAGCTGCAACCACAATAGTACTCAGCGGCGCTAGCAGTGTTCCTTGCTGTGCTGAATCAATGACTTGTTGAGGTGCTCGGGCAAAAACAAACCAACTCGGACCGCCTAAAATGCATGCTAAATGCCAAATTGCAGCGGTCGAAGTAATAACCCCTGCACTGATTAATAATTTTGATTTAATATCTATGTTCATGAGAATCATTATATTTTAAGGTAGATTTTCAATAAAACGGAGCTTAATTTTATTTTAAACTGAGCATAATGTAATTGCACTTAGCTTTCAATAGCCGGCGTTGGTACGTCATTTTTAGTGACATTTTTTTTCTCTGAAATTTCTTTCGACCATTGTTCATCAGCCGCCTCAGCATATAACCCTTTTTGGTTGCCCCCTTGCGATGGCGTAAATGATAGCTTTGTAAATAGTGGGAAATGATCTGAACCAATTGAAGGCAAGCGTTTAATCTCGCACAAAGTAAAATGCGAGCTGTGGAATAAGTGATCCAATGGCCAACGCGCAAAAAAGTAATTTGCGTGAAAGGTATTAAATGCACCACGTCCAACACGTGGGTCTAACAGGCCACTAATTTTTCTAAATAACCGCGTGGTTGCAGACCAAGCAACGTCATTAAGATCACCGGTAACTATGATAGGTTGTTCACTTTTTTCGACACTACGACCAACAATGACTAATTCAGCATCACGTTCTGATGACTCAGTATTTTCTGTTGGACTAGGTGGTGCGGGATGAAGAAAATGAAGGCGGATTTTGTCGCCTGTTCGTAATTTAAGAGCGACATGTACCGATGGAACATCTTGTTCAACTAAGTAACATATTTCTTCTTGGCTTAACGGTAATCGTGAATACACATGCATGCCATAAAGGTTGTCGAGAGGGCATTTTACGCTGTAAGGCATTTTGTCTTCTATTACTTTGAGTTTATCTTGCCACCATTGATCTGACTCCAATGTAACTAGTACATCAGGCTGGTATTGCTCAACGAGGGCTATCAATGCCTCAGCATTTTTATTCGGGGTATAGACATTTGAGGTTAAGATGCTGAGTTGCCTATTAGGATCGTTATCCATAGTGAGTTTAACTTCTTTAGGCCAGAGAACTGTAAAAGGTAATATCCACCATAATTGCCAAAGTAGGCAGGCTGTTGTGGCAACAATAAGTACCTGCACAGCAACACTGTCAGTATCAAGTAGAATAATATGAGCAACTAACAAGGCACTAGCAAAAAGCATAAATTGTAAACGCGGAAAGTCCATCCCTCTAATCAGCCAATGTGGATTGCGCGACAAAGGTACTAGGCTAACCATAACAATGAAAAATGTACAAAGACTAAGTATCAATAACATGGTGAATTTGATCTTAAGAAATAAGGGCTTATATTATACGATATAGACAGCTGTGAAAATTTATTTTCTTCTAGTAGACACAATTGAAGACAAGATTGTAGAGGTTAGTCGAACATTTATTAAAATCAGAGTAAAGAAAACTAAAAGTGTCTTAGCTACGTATGATTAATTAAAGACACTAATATAAACCTAAGGACAATTGATTTTATGTTTTCAATATTTAAGAAAAATCCAATAAAAAAGCTTAATAAAGACTACGAAGCAAAACTTGAGCAAGCAATGCAAGCGCAAAGAAAAGGTGATATAAAGTCGTATGCGATGATCACTGAAGAAGCGGAGAAAATTGCGGCTCAAATTCAAGCCTTAGAGAAACCATAAATAAGATTCACATCATAGATATTACTTAGGTTGACATTGGCCATGTCATGGCTATTTTTGCACCACCATCAGTAATATTACTCACCGATAATTGCCCTTGATGATTGCGGCTGATTTCTGCACAGAGTGATAGGCCAATACCTGAGCCTTGAGGCTTGGTGGTGTAGAAGGGGGTTAAGACATTATCTAAGTTAGCAAAGCCTGGACCATTATCAGTGACCTCAATCGTTTGTTCATTATTGCTTGAATATAGTGTGATATTTACCTGGCAATTTTGCTCTGTAACGGCTTCTTCGGCATTTTTTAGGATATTTATCAATACTTGTGCAACTTGATTAATATCGCCGTAACATTGATTATTTCCTTGAAAACTCACTTGGCAGCGTTGACTTATCATGGCTTTTGCCTCAATGAGCAGCGCTGAAAAATCAAACCATTGAGCTTGTACTGGCGGTAATTGTGATAATTGACTGTACTGGTCAATAAAAGTCATTAAACGGTCGCTGCGTTGTTGAATGCGACTGAGCACTTTTCTGGTTTGTGCTTCATTTAACACCTCGCTAGATAATAGGGTATCCGCCATTGAACTCATGGGTGTTAGTGAGTTGCGTAGTTCATGGCCTAATACGCGGATTAAATTGTTTTGTGTCGTGCTTTGGTTTTTATTTAATAGCTGGGAAATATCTATCGCGCTAAATAGCCAGTTATCCTTGCCATCTTGGGCGTAACGAATGCTTTGACATTGCCATTTATCATCATAAATGGCATGAGAAAATTGCTGGTTATCGAGCATGAAGCCTAAATCTTCTGCATGAGTGCCCACTAGCATAGGCTGTTGTAATAATTCATTCATGGCATTATTGCGATACGTTAACCGCAGCTGATGATCAAATAAGCACACAGGTACTGACCAAGCGTCTAAAATATGGCTCAGTAAGGTTTCTAACGTCTGATTTTGTTCGTTTTTATTCGCATTTCGCTGAGCAAGTTGACTGATCTCTTTTTGTAACTCTAGTAATAAGTTGTTCTTATGTTGTTTTTTAAAGCGTAGGTTTTTCTCACCTTCTCTTAATACTTGGGTAAAAGTGGTAAGCTGCATAATATTTAAACACCAAAATCGATAAGTAACTCTCGCGATCCAAGCCAATGGGTAGCATAAGAAAAATAGTAGCGTAACAATGGCTAAATGACTCCAGCCTAAACTCCAGGTCAGAGCCGCTGTTAATAAGAGCATAATAACCGCGGTGAGTGATAAGCCAGCAATTAGCCATTTTTCATGACTCATGTTTAATACCAAACTTCTCTAATCTGCGATAAAGCGCATTACGCGAAATATCTAAGAGTTTTGCTGCTTCAAGTACTTGGCCCGAGGTCACCGCCATTGCTTTTTCGATAAGCTGTTTTTCTGCCTGCTCAAGTGGCTGCAGAGCTATGGTTGTTGTGCTCACATCGGCACTATCTAACAGTAATTGTTGTGCGGTTATTTCATTATTCATTGCCAATAACACGGCGCGTTCGATGGTGTGGCTTAATTCTCGAATATTGCCCGGCCAACTATGCTGTTTGAGTTTTTCAATGGCACCTTGACTAAGGGTTAAGGTGCTTTTGTGATATTTAGTACTAAATTGTCTGATAAAATTTATTGCTAATGGTGCTATGTCTTCTATGCGCTCGCGCAGTGGTGGTATGGTGATCACTAAGGTATTTAAGCGATAGAGTAAGTCTTGTCGAAAGGCTTTTTCTGCCACCAGTTGACTTAAATCGGCATTGGTGGCACTGATCAATCTAACGTCAGTTTTTTGAGTATGACTAGAGCCCAATATTTCATATTGTCCAGTTTCTAGCACCCGCAATAGTTTAGGTTGTAATGATAATGGCAATGAGCCAATTTCATCAAAAAACAAACTGCCTCGATCTGCCAATTGGAAGCGACCTACACGATTTTGCTTAGCGTCAGTAAAGGCGCCTTTTTGGTGACCAAATAACTCACTTTCAAATAAAGTTTCTGGAATCGCTGCCATATTCAAAGAAATAAAAGGTGATGATTGACGGCTTGATAACTGATGGATGCGTTCGGCGAGTAGTGATTTTCCTGTGCCATTTTCGCCTAAAATAAGGACATTAGCGTCGGTAGGCGCAATTTGTTTAACCAATTGCTCGATAGCTAGCATGCTATTGGAGTGACAAATCCACGCTTTGCTCTCAGCTTCAGCAAGTAATTGCCGATAGCCTTGATGTTCTTCCTTGATACGAGAAAAACTTAGTTGTTGCTCAATGCTATTGAGTAGCTTTATTTTATTCCATGGTTTTTCAATAAAGTCACTGGCGCCTTGTTTTAAGCCCTTAACGGCTAACTCAATAGAGCCCCAAGCTGTCATAAGAATAACCGGAATATTATGCGACTTAAGCTGAGAAAGTATATCAAGGCCTTCTTGGCCGCTGGTGGTGTCGCGGCTGAAATTCATGTCTAATAAAATGAGATCAGGTTGGTGGCGAGAGACTTTAATAATGACATCTTTAGCATTGGCAGCTTCGATTATCTGATAATTTTCACTGCTCAGTAGTAACTCAAGCGCTAAGCGAATATCTTCATCGTCATCAGCGATCAATAGGGTTGCTTTAGGTTGATTCAAGCCAATCTCCGTAATTTTAACGGTTAACAAAAAAACAGAAGGTGATCAATGGATCACCTTCTAGCGGATTATAGTAAAATAAATTCCCCCTCAGTTATACACCTAAATACTTTAGATATTGTGTTGATTATTGACTGTTTTTAAGTTTAATCAGCACGTAGTGCCTGCATTGGATCGGCGCTAATAACACGCCAAGCCGGAAAAATAACGGATAACATCACTATCATGACCAAGCCTGCGTCGAGTAAAGACATCGCTAACCAGTTAAAGCTAGGTAAAATGTCGAGATGTTGGGCTAATTGTTGATAACCGATTACCGCAGCAGTAAAGCCTAGCCCTAAGCCTATTATTAGCATCCACAATGCATCTTTTAGTATAAAGTTAACTAATGCCATTTGTTTCGCACCGGTTGCCATACGCACGGCTAATTCATACTTGCGATGATTGGTGGTCATTTGTGTTAGGCCCGCGACGCCAATTGCCGCTAGGAAAAGTGTCAAAGCGGTCATGGCTACGACAACCCATAAACTTACTCGTTGATTCAAGGTTTGTTGCTGCCAAATATCTTCTAACGGTCTAACTTGTAGGTTGGTTAAACTCGGGAACTGGCGTTTTAACTCAGCATTGAACATTTCAGCAGACATGGTTTTTCCTGCTGGCATGGCCACGGTAAACTGTAAATCATTGCCAGCGTCAATACGGTGGGAATATACCGCAGGTATGTCTAATGGATCGGCTATACCGGTTTGGCTTATTACGTTGGCAACTATGCCGGTAATAATGAGTGGTGGACGGTCAGACGTTGCACTCAATTGTAGGGTTTTACCGATAACGTCACGATTCGTTAGCTCAGGGAACATCATTTTTGCCATGGCCTCATCGATAACAATACGATCTTCATCGTTATCGATCTGTGCTTGGGTTAAATTAGCGCCGGCGAGTATATTGATTTTAAAGTGACTAAAAAAGTCAGCACTTAAACTTTTCCTTTGGTAAATAACCCGTTGGTTATTATCATCAGGATTTTGAAATGCTTGCACTTGGAGTTGACTTGACAGCGGTGCGACATCAGCAATAACCACGTGACTATCAGCGACTTTACTTTCTATCAGCGCGCTAATATCTCTTAAAAGTGTTTTTACTTCACTGCCTTGATAGTTTTCCCAATCTCTAAGCTGGGTAACGTACTCATCATCAGATATATCTACTGAGATGTTATAATTATTGCCAAGCTCGTAACCTAGATCTTGATACACCGCTTGGTAGCTTTGCATTGTTATCATCATTGAAGCTGTCAGTAATACAGATGCTATGGATAATTGTAATACCATGAGCACGCGGCTTAACCATTGATTACTTTGTGCTTGTATACCCTTACCACTGCTATTTAGGTTATTTGCGAGCGATTTTTTATCTATGTCGACTAAGGCTAAGGCACTGAATAAAACACTGAGTAGCAAAATGATGGCAATAGCAGCAATAATAGTGGTGAAATTAATGCTAATAGCATCAATCATCGGCATAGTGTCGCCAGCAATAAGCGGCAGGCTTTTCAAAGCCCAACCTGTGACTAATAAACCAGTAATAGCTGCCAATAAGAAACTCGGTAAATTCTCTAGTAATATTAAGGCTCTAATTTTCAATAAACTGGCACCTAAGCTGATTTGAATAGCAAACTCTTTAGTGCGCCCTTGATAATGAGCAATAAACAAATTAAGTAAATTTAATGTCGCCATAAGTAACAGACCAATAACGGCAAAAGATAGCGCTATGATCAAATTTTCAGTTTCACCGAGCATATTACTGCGATAACTTTTTGTACTTACTTCTTTGTTGGTTCCGCCCATAAAATCTAAAATTATTTGTCGGTCATCACTTTCAACATTTTGACCTACATAATCAAAAAGCCATTCGTCAGTTTGTAGTAGCGTAGGTAGTTTCGCTTGGCCATTTGGGGTTTTAACAATCAAGTAATCAATTTCGTTACTGATGTTGCCGATATTATCGGGCTGTGTTTTGACTTCGTTTAAATCACTGATAAACCAGACTTGTTGGTTTAAAATATCTCGATTGCTACTTATCGCCATCACATCTTCGATAACACCTGCGATGACATAATTTTGATTATTGGCGTTTAATTGCTTGCCAATAACTGTTTTAACGCCGCCATAAGCTGACTGCCACAATGATTGTGAAATCCAAACATACTTATTTGGCGAGGCTATCGTGACATCATCACCTAATAAAAGCTTCGCACCTAAGACCGCTAAAATGTTATTAGACGCGTTGTAGCTTGTGGTTGGATAAGTACTTTCATTAATGACGACATCTTGATCGTCGGGAGCAATGCCTGCCCATTCACCGATATCAGCAAAATTTTCACCAAAAGCTGCCAAGCGGTTCATGTTCCAATATGAAATACTTAAGGTCTCTGACATATTAAAGCGATATTGAAAGGTTTGTAATGAGTTTTCGTTTTTTACCCCTTGTAACGGCTGATATAAAAGCGTTGATGAAATAGCAATAACACTGAGCACGGCGCCTAAGGTTAATCCTAAGGTTAAGATCAATGGGATGCTTAACCTTGGCAAGGAAAATATTCTTGTTACGCCATTTACTAAGGCTTTTTTCAGTAAACTCATGCAACCCCCTGCAACTGTTGTTTTTGTTGTTCAGTCAATATTTGGCCATCTAATAACTGGATTTGACGATTTGCCGAGCGAGAGTAACGACTATCATGGGTGACCATGACGATGGTTGATCCATCTTTGTTGAGCTGTTCAAGCAATGCCATGACTTGGTCGCCATTTTTGCTGTCTAAGTTACCGGTTGGCTCATCGACCAAGATAAGGTCGGGTTTACCTACTAAAGCACGGGCAATTGCAATACGTTGTTGCTGCCCACCCGACAGTTGATTGGGGCGGTAGTTTTGACGGTGTAACATATCAACTTGTGCTAATACTTCTTCAACACGCTGCTTGATTTCACTTTTACTGGTGCCGCGATGTTCAAGTGGTAAGGCAATATTTTCAAAAACAGTCAGGCTATCAATTAAATTAAAGGACTGAAAAACATACCCAATATGCTGATTTCTAATTTGCGTGCGTTGATCAACTTTTAGTCCAGAGGTCTTAATATTGGCGAGCTGGTAATCACCTTCACTGGCAGAGTCCATTAAGCCCATAATGGCAAGTAGAGTAGACTTACCACAACCGGAAGGGCCGGTTATGGCAACAAATTCACCTTTTTCAATTTCTAAAGAAATACCTTGCAGTGCGTGTGTTTCAATTTGCTGGCCATCGTAGCGTTTATGAATGTTGTGCATCTCAACGACTTTGTTCATGATAATTTCCTTTGCTTTTTTAATTAGTTATATTTTTAATAATGATAATTTGTTAGTTTTTTGACTTAACGTTTATTCAGTGAGTGATAGTTGTTTGAATGTGTTGTAATCACTAGTATCGGAACTGACAATTTCGTCGCCTAAGGTTAAGCCTTGATTGATGATTAAATTGCCTTGCGATAACTCGCCAAAGCTGATGTCTTTTTGCTCTAAGGTGTTGCTATTTGTTCGAATGAATAGGCTTTGTTTACTACGCGGACGTAAGCCGGCGACCTGTGGAATATAAAGTGCGTCAGTTTGATGTTTAACAAAAACCTGTGCAGAAATCGCTAAGGAAGGGCGAGCATTTGAGGTCAATTTCCCCTCTAGTACTGCTTCGGCTAATACTGAGCCATTAGTGACAACACTCTCGATACGCGATATGCGTGCGGTGATCATCCCTTTTTGTGTGTCAATATTTACCTTGGCATTAATGTCAATTTGATCGGCTTGCTGTTGCGGTAAACGAAGGCGAGCAATGAGTTCATCGTCACTGCCAACTTTTGCCAATGATTCGCCTAGTTGCACACTTTGCCCTAGCTCAACCTCTAAGGTTTGTAATGAGCCGGTAATACCGGCCTTAACCTGCATGTCGTCTAATTGTTTTTCCAGTAAAGCCACTTGTGATTTTTGACGACTAACGGTGATATTGCGTTGAGTTAACTGATAACCTTGCATTTCAATGAACTGTTTAAATTTTTCTTTCTCAAAAGCTAAGCGATTAGACTGTTGCTTAACGGCTAATTTTGCTCGTTGTAATTCGATTTTTGACGCCACACCTAGGCCCATTAAATTTTCATTTACTGACAGTTCAAGCTGAGCTTTTTCAATTTCAGCGTCAATATCGGCGATACGACCTTGATAATTGAGTCGTTCGTTTTGTTGCTCATATTTAAACGCTTCACGCTGTGCTTGCTGCTGCGCTAATTCACCGCGTGACTCACTAACTTCTTGTTCGAGTTTAGGGTTAAATAACTGCAAAATAACGGTGTCAGGTGTGACTTTAGTGCCAGGGCGCACCAATATTTCAGCTACTTTCCCTAAGGCTGGGGCGGTTAATAAGCGCTCTTTGGCGGAAATCAGTTCGCCATAAGCATTACTGTAAACATCGATAGCGCCTTGTTGCACGGTTTGAAAGCTCAAGCTAGCCGCCGAAACTGATTTCACTGACTTACTACTGACCGCATAAGTAGCATAAGCCAAGAGTAAAAAAAACACTGAAATTGCTAGCCAATTTTTCCATTTCTTTCGGGTTGTTAATTCAATTTTCATGATATAGGCACATCGTAATAATCTATTTGGTTATGGCTAATGGAAGTATTGTGCCAATTTTTTAATAGTTATTAATCAATGCATTATGGTTTTATTTTCGTAGGGTAATGTATATTATGTTCGCTTTTGTCATGATGATGTTCGAAAATAAGCGCTAACCACGTTATGGGTTAATTGTAAGTTTACTGTGGTTGATGAGCGTATTGATACCGTGATTTTTAGCTGATGAGATTGTTGAAAATAGCGAGAGCGCAAAAATGATATTGCCGATAAACATTAAGCTTAGTCGCGATGTAAGTTTGATAAATCATCTTGCTTTGTATATAGCGTAAGGTGTTTAACGGAAAAAAACTATGACATAATTTCGCTATATTTGATGTGTAGTTGTAAAGGAAGCGTTAGTGTTAGCTGACTCGATAGTTGTTCTCGATTTTGAAACTACTGGCTTATCGCCAGACCAAGGTGATCGTGCCATTGAAATAGGTGCGGTTAAGCTAGAAAATGGCGTGATTACTGACCGATTTCAAGCCTTGATGAATCCTGGGCGAAGGATTAATAGTTTTATTGAAAACTATACTGGCATCAATAATCGTATGCTGGCCACCGCTTTACCTTGTGCTAAAGTGATGACTGATTTCGCTGACTTTATTGGCGACAGTAACTTATTGGCTCATAACGCTGCCTTTGATTCACGTTTTCTTGCTGCCGAATTTGCTCGCTTACGGCGTGAAGTGATAGGGGAGTTTACCTGTTCTTTATTAGTGTCTCGGCGTATCTATCAAGATGCACCTAATCATAAATTAGGTACGTTAATTCATTATAAAAATATTGCCGTTGATGGCAGTTTTCACCGGGCGTTATTTGACGCGGAAATGACCGCAGAGTTATGGCTAGTTATGCTCAGTGATATTCGTACGCGTTATGGTTTAGACCATATCCCGTTTAGTTTGATCAAACGTTTAGCTAAAACACCAAAGGCAAAAATCCACAAAATATTAACAAGTTATGCTGCTAAAGTTGCTTAATTAAATAACATATTAAGCAATTTAGCGGCGCTTAGTGGGATAAAATTAAGGCTTTTTCTCAATGAACTTTGCTTACTCAAGCCCAATAATAATACCATTGTCGAGTAGTGCTATATCATTGGCTGCAGGGTGTTTGGGCAAACCGGGCATGCGCATAATATTACCGGTAAGTACGACCAAAAAGCCGGCGCCAGCATTGATTTGAATTGAACTTACCGTTACTTCAAAATCGCGTGGCCGACCATGTAATAACGGATCATCAGAGAGGGAGCTTGGCGCTTTTGCAATGCAAATAGGTAAGTGGGTTAAGCCAAGTTGTTCAACATGCTTTAGGTCTTTTTCTGCTTGTTTAGAAAACGCCACATCGTCAGCGCCATACATAGCTCGACTCACTAACCTTACTTTCTCCAGTACTGGCTCATCTAATTGATATAACGGAATGAAAGGTTTGCTTTTATCAACGGCAGCCATAACAACTTTTGCTAATTCGATAGCGCCTTTACCGCCTTCACTATGATGGCGGGTTTCAGCAAATGATACGCCTAGTTCAAGACATCGTTGGCGAATTAACTGAATTTCTTCATCGCTATCGGTGCTAAAACGATTTAAGGCAACAACCGCGTGTTTATTAAACAGTGCAACACTTTCGATATGCTTGTCTAAGTTTTCTAAGCCTTTGTTTACTGCATCGAGGTCTTGAGCAATTAAATTGTCTTTATGATTACCGCCATGCATTTTTAAGGCTCGCACTGTGGTAACGAGCACGACAACGTCAGGATCAATATCTGCAATACGACATTTTATATCAAAGAATTTTTCGGCGCCCAAATCAAAACCAAAACCGGCTTCGGTGATCGCCCAGTCAGCGTGATGCATAGCCATTTTTGTCGCAATTATACTGTTGCAACCATGGGCTATATTGGCAAAAGGGCCGCCATGAACAAAGGCCGGAGTTCCTTCAAAGCTTTGCACTAAGTTAGGTTGTAAAGCGTCACGCAACAGCGCCATCATGGCACCGGTGATGGCTAACTGTTTAGCGACAATAGGCTCTCCATCATAGGTATAACCAATTAATGTTCGGTCTAAACGCTGCTTTAAGTCTTTAGCATCACTGGCTAAGCACAGCATAGCCATGACTTCTGAGGCCGCGGTAATATCAAATCCACCTTCTCGGGGGATACCTTGCGTTTTTCCGCCTAACCCTAGCACTATTTTACGCAAACTGCGGTCGTTCATGTCCATAACACGACGCCAAACGATTTGCCGAGGATCAATAGATAAATCGTTACCTTGATAAATATGATTGTCGATAGCTGCAGAAAGTAGGTTATTAGCACTGGTAATGGCATGGAAGTCACCAGTGAAATGTAAGTTAATACGATCGGCAGGCATTATTTGGCTATAGCCACCGCCCGTTGCGCCACCTTTCATGCCTAAACACGGCCCAAGAGAGGGCTCTCTCAGTGCCAAACATACCGACTCATTTAACTGGGTAAAGGCTTGCCCTAATCCTATTGTGGTCGTGGTTTTACCCTCACCAGACGGGGTGGGTGTTGTTGCCGATACTAAAATAAGTCGCCCTTTTTTTCCTTGTGGTTTGCTGAGCGCGTTAACATCTATTTTGGCAATGTCACGCCCGTAAGGATTGACATGATCGGCTGAAATATTAAGAGCATCACTAATTTCAGTGATAGGTTGTGGCGTGAACTGTTGCGCAATTTCGACATCGGTGGCCATATGCGTTCCTCATGTTATACCAATTGAAGCAATGAATTCACCACTTAGCGAGAATTAAAAGTTTTATAGCTAAGGCATTGGTTGAAAAGAATGGTTATTCCCTTCTCGAAATCAATAACGCTGGCTATAAAGCTTTTAAACTCGCCCTTCGGGAGTTGAGTAGCAGCCTGATAACTTCACAAAATGTATGAAACATAGAATAACTATGCTTAACACATTTTGCTTGTTCTAAGCTCGCTACACAAACTCTACGTTGACGGATTCATTATTTCAATTGGTATTATTATTGATTATTTGGCGCAGATATACCTGCATGAGTGCTGCTAATCTCCATTTAATTTACTCAGTTATGTTTGCTTTGCAACAAAAGCTATACGTTTTATTGCTTTCTAAAATCGCACATTAGTAGCGTCTACTTTCCACGTTGAAAGTTACAAGGTAGTATTAATTAAGGTTTTTATTTTTAGTTACACTATGAGCATTAAAACATCTGAACAAGTGTTAACACAGGTAAGCCCAGCAACGACTGAGCTGGCGAAGTTTCAATATAACGCAGAGGGCCGAGTGTTGCAGCGTGATCACGTGTTAATTGAACAGCCTTTACAAATTCGTTTATCCTGGCAAGAGTCCAATACAATGGCAAGCCGTAGCCAAGTATTTTCTATTACCATGCGCACACCAGGCGATGATAAAGCCTTAATTATTGGCTTGATGCAATCAGAAGGTATTATTGAAGACTATCATCAACTTGAAAGCGTTTTACCCGAAATCGATGAAGATAATGTCAAGTCGTCAGATAAAAACGTGATTGATAATCAATGGGAAGTGCGGCTTAGTGTTGGTGTAGTACCCGATATAAAGTCACTTGAACGTTTTCAAGTGACTTATAGTAGCTGTGGTTTATGCGGAACGACCTCATTAAAGTCTCTGGAAATGAAGAATCCACCGATACTAAACGAGCATAAGCATTGGCTATCTTATCGTGCTATTTGTGCGATGCCCGAGAGAATGCGTATGGCGCAAGCACAATTTGTCCAAACCGGAGGCTCACACGCCGCTGCTTTATTTGACCAGCAAGGCCAGCTAGTTGACATAAAAGAAGATATTGGTCGCCACAATGCGCTTGATAAATTATTAGGGGCTTGTTTAGTGCAGCAAAATTTTCATGACGATCATCGTAGTGTTTTAGTCAGCGGTCGCATTAGTTTTGAAATTGTGCAAAAAACCGTGATGGCCGGCATCGCAGTATTAATAGCGGTTGGTGCGCCATCAGAGCTAGCAATACTCGCCGCAAAACGTTTTAATTTAACCTTAATTGGCTTTACCAAAAAAAACGGTTTTAATTTATATCATGGTGACTGGCGATTAATGCCGTTGGAGGAAGTATGTCAAAAAATTTAAGCGCTTTAGCTAAACGCCAAGGCATCGATAATACCTTGTTTCAGACCTTAGTGGTGGGTGAAGATGCTAAATCGAAAGAGCAAAGAAAAGCCTTAGCAAAACAGTTGCTAATCGGCGAAGCTATTGTCCATGGTACCGCCAGTTTTTACGATTTTATTGATGGTGATAACGCCAATAAAAAAGCCTATGTTTGTAATGGTTCATCGTGTTTATGCGCAGAAACTCAATCGCAGGTAACGGCGAAATTACTAGAACACTTTAGCGCCGACGATATTGGTCACGTTACCTGTTTAGGTCGTTGCGCAGAAAATAGTGCCTTTCAAATTAATAAAGAAAATTATTCTGGTCAAGATATAGCTCGCTTAGCCGAGATTATTGATTTAGGTGTGATTGACTCTGCTGAACGTTATCATGTTGAGAGCAACTTAACGCCAGCGATCTTAACCGCGCAAATAAATGACCTTGAGCAATATTATCAAGTGTTTACCGATGTTATCGGGCAGTTTTCTGACGATGCGCTGTTACAACAACTTACCGACTCAGGTTTACGTGGTAGAGGCGGTGCAGGGTTTCCAACCGGTTTTAAATGGCGTTCATGCCGCGATGCTAAAGGCGAAGAAAAGTATATTGTTTGTAATGCAGATGAAGGCGATGCGGGGGCGTTCAGCGATCGTTATTTATTAGAGCAGCGACCACATTCCGTGTTGTTTGGCATGCTGATGGCCGGTTATTTAGCGGGCGCTGAAACTGGCGTGCTTTATATTCGCGACGAATACCCACAAGCCATTAGAGCGACAGAAAAAGCCATTGTTGAATTTGAAGCCTTAGGCTTACTTGAGGATTTGGCTTTTCAATTCAATTTTAAAATTATCCGCGGCGCAGGGGCTTATATTTGTGGTGAGGAAACGGCACTATTACGCTCAATTGAGGGACAGCGACCGTTAGTGTCTGTTCGGCCACCATTTCCAACCCAAAGTGGTTTATTTGGCTGTCCTACCGTCTTAAATAATGTCGAAACCTTTGCGGCAATTCATTTTATTTTTAGTGCCGGCGCTGCGCAATATTTTGCCTTAGGCAATGGCAAATCAACCGGCAGTAAATTGGTGTCATTAGATGGTAGTTTCAATAAGCCGGGCATTTACGAGGTCGAAATGGGCTTGCCATTGACGACACTTTTTGACATGGCAGGGGGCTTTGCTAAACCATTAAAAGCTTTGCATATTGGCGGTCCGTTAGGCGGGGTTGTGCCGATATCTACGCTGGAAAAGTTGACCTTAGATTTTGAGTCATTTGCAGAAAATGGCTTTTTACTTGGCCATGCCAGTGTTATTGGCTTACCAGAGTCATTAGTCATGATTGATTATATTGAACATTTATTTGAATTTACCGCAGCTGAATCTTGCGGTAAATGCTATCCGTGTAAGTTGGGCTCAGTGCGAGGCCAAGAAATGATCCAAGCGGCAATATCGGGTAAGCAATTACTTAACCGTGAATTGCTTGATGATTTATTGGAGACCATGCAGTTGGGTTCTTTATGTGCCTTGGGTGGCGGTGTACCTTTGCCCATTGAAAACATATTGCAATATTTTTCCGATGAAATTCGCCCTTATATTCAAAACACTAACACTACATTGGAGCAAGCTGATGTCTAATGTTATAACGAAAAAAGTCGCGTTCTTAAATGGTGTGGGCCACGAAATAGTGGCGGGTGAGTCGCTCTTAATGTTTAGTCGCCGGCTTGAGCAAAGTAAGTCGCGTGAAATTCCGACCTTATGTGATGACAGCCGACTTGATGCTTATGGCAGTTGTCGTGTGTGCTCGGTTGATGTGGCATTGTCTGCTGACGGACCGAGAAAAGTTATGGCGTCGTGTCATACGCCGCTAGCTGATGGTATGCACATTTTTACCAACTCTGCGCGAGTTGAAAAACTGCGGAAAAATATTGTCGAATTAGTGCTTAGCGATCACCCTGAAAACTGTGAAACTTGCCCATCAAATAATTATTGTGAATTACAGGACGTTGCTCATGCCACGGGCGTGAGAGAAATACGTTTTGGCAATCAACAAAGTCGCGGTAAACAAAGCCGAGACAACCTACCTGCGGTGAGTAAAGACACTGACCATCCTTATATGCGTATGGATTTGTCGCTATGTATTGATTGTAATCGCTGTGTGCGAGCGTGTGATGAAATTCAGGGCGATCAAGTGTTATCAGCTCATGGCCGAGGCTTTGATAGTCGCATTATTAAAGGCCAAGATGTCAGCTTTAATGATTCTGATTGTGTCTCGTGTGGCGCGTGTGCGCAAACCTGCCCAACCGGTGCTATTACAGATGTATTTCGTGCTAATCGCACACCGGATGCTGAAAAAATTCGTACTATTTGTTCCTATTGTGGTGTCGGTTGTAATTTAGAAGTTTCAGTTAAAAATAATGAAATATTATCGATTGAGGCGCCGAATGATGCCGCTGTCAATGCTGGTCATACGTGTTTAAAAGGCCGTTACGCTTGGCGATTTTACAATCACCCTGATCGTTTGACGTCGCCATTAGTGAGAATTGACGGCGAGTTGACACCAGTATCTTGGCAATACGCTTTTGACTATCTCGCTGAACGTTTATTGGCTATTAAAGACACTCATGGTGGTCATGCAATTGCTGGTATCTCTTCAGCACGCTGTACCAATGAAGAAAACTATTTACTGCAAAAAATGATCCGTGTGGTGCTTGGCACCAACAATATCGATTGTTGTGCACGGGTTTGTCACTCACCAACCGCTTATGGCATGCAAAAAAGTTTTGGTACGGGCGCTGCTACCAATTCGATTGATGATTTACAGCACACCGAATTTATTATGCTCATTGGTGCAAATCCGACGGCGGCGCATCCCGTTACCGGGGCAAAAATAAAGCAAAAAGTCATGAAAGGCACGCCGCTAATCGTAATTGATCCGGTGAAAACTGAGCTTGCTCGTTATGCGCAATGGCATATTCAATTACGCCCGGGGACTAATGTCGCTGTGCTGAATATGATGGCCTATTTTATTATTGAAGCGGGTTTAGTGGATACGGCATTTGTCGATAGTCGTACTGAAGAGTATCAAGCCTACCATGATGCCATTATGGCGTTAAATATCGACGCGTTAGCCGCGGTTGCTGGTGTTGATAGCGCTTTAGTGCGTCATGCTGCCATTGCCTATGCAAAAGCAAATAACGCCATGAGTTTTCACGGTTTAGGCGTGACAGAGCATTCACAAGGTAGTCGGGCTATTATGTGTATTGCGGATCTGACCATGCTAACCGGTAATATTGGTCGCGCTGGTGTTGGTATGAATCCGTTACGCGGTCAAAATAATGTGCAAGGAGCGGCTGATATGGGCTGCCAACCGCATCAGGGCGCTGGTTATCTCCCGGTCGATATTGAAGATAATCATCAGTACTATCAAGCGCATTATAAAGCAGAGATGCCAAAAGATATTGGCTATAAAATTCCAGAAATGTTTAATGCGGCACTCGTCGGTGATTTGAAAGCCTTATGGATTTTGGGCGAAGATGTGGTGCAAACCGACCCTAATCAACAACATGTGGTGGCGAGTTTATCAAAGCTAGATTTATTGATAGTACAAGAAATATTTTTATCTGAAACGGCGAAAATGGCCGATGTTGTTTTACCTGGCACATCATTTTTGGAAAAAAGTGGCACCTTTACTAATGGTGAGCGCAGAGTTCAAAAAGTTAATGCTGCGGTTACGCCCAAAGCGGGTTGTAAGACCGATGGCCAGATTATTGTTGAAATGATGAGTGCTTTAGGTCATCCGCAGCCTGATTATCAGGCTGATAAGGTATTGGAAGAAATAGCGCAAGTAGTGCCGTTTTTTGCCGGTATAACGTGGGATAACTTAGGTGAAAATGGTCTGCAGTGGCCAGTTGCTAAAGGGGGTAAAGATACGCAAATATTACATATTGACTCTTTTAAACGCGGTTTAGGGCGATTTCATTTTTATCCGTTCGAAGAAAGTGTCGAAATTGAAAAAAATGCTCAAGCCTTTCCCTTTATTCTCACGACCAGCCGAAACCTCGAACATTATAATTGCGGCACAATGACGCGACGCACGGGTAATAGCAAATTGGTGAGTGAAGATGTTTTATTGATCAATAGTCGTGATGCAGCAAAGAAAAACATAAGTGATAACAGTGCGGTACGCTTGTTTTCTGCGCGCGGAGAAATTATTTTAAAAGCACATTTAAGTGATAAAGTTAATGAAGGTATTTTGTTTACCACTTTTCACTTTCCTGAACTGATGATCAATCGCGTTACCGGAGATGTGACCGATAAGCATACCAAATGCCCCGAATATAAAGTGGTATCGGTTGAAATTGAAGCTGTTTAGTTAGCTATTGAAAGGCCAACGATGATTAATCGTAATCATCGTTGGCTTGATAAATTTATTATGCATTTTTACGAGTGATATAGGTGTTTTTCCTCTGTCTAAATAGCAAAATTCCCCACTAGAACGATGTTTATACGCTTAAGATAATTTGTGCGTGAGTATGGGGGTAAAGGCATTCCTTAATAGGCGAATGCTTTTGTGCTATTAAATTAGAGGGATGTGGTGGGTTGGTTTTTGTTCGCATCTTCTAGCTGTTTATTAAGCCATTTTACCGCATTTTCACGGCCAAGCTCTAATCCTGAAAACTCTTTGATATTCAAATTATCCATATGACGAGCGGATTTTAGGTTTTGTGTCTGCTGTTCATTTTCTGCTCTGTAGTTAATCAAAGCAAGCGCCTTCAAATTTTGCGCCGATGCTACACACAATAGTGCTTCATAAGAAAAACTGTAACTATTGATGCGATTAACTAAAAGCGCATAATTTTGAGTAAAGTGCTTTGCCATAAGTGCATCGTACTCGTCAACTATCTCTAAAGTTATTTCTATATTGTTATTAATGATAACTTCAGCAATGTTTGGCGCAATAAGATTAATTTGGCCAAAGCTAGTGGTTAATTTCATAGACTAGTTAGCTCCTGTAAATGTTTGTTGTAGGAATTATTACTCAGCTTTAAACAACCGCTTTATCATGGTGTTATTATAAAGGTAGGGTGTTTTATCTGTTTTCTCCAATTATCGAGCTAATTAGTCGAAAACGGCAAGTAAATAGATTGATAAATTGTTGCAGTTTTGTATCTGTTCAAAGCAAATAGACGCAAAATTCCCTAAAAACACCCACCTTAATGATAGTAAGGTGAATAGTGATTTATGGCAGGAGATAATTTATCGCAATAACCTTGGCACCAGCTAAGTCAACTGGTTTTCATATTGTCGTGTGCAACTAACGAATGTTGCTCTTCGCAGTTAATTTTATTCGAGATAAAAGTCTTTTAATCGCGGTGAGTGGTGTGAAGTCAGTTATTCTAGACAAGTACTAGTCAAAGCTAGCGCATCCTACTCTCGCAGAGCCGTTAATGTTCTGATAAATTATCATAAAAAAGTCATCCCCTAAAATAAGGTTGGTTGTCTATTTATACGCAGGGAAAATCGCCAAATATAAGGCATTTATTTTAATAACGAGTTGTTCTAATTATTAAATATGTAACGCAGTGGCTGGTTATTTTAATCAGTAAAAATTATCTGATAATTAGTAAGCTTTGCATAGGTAACCAAGCCGCTCAAGGGTTATCTCTTGCTCTCATTAAGTTTTGAAATTTATCAGTTAACTGACACTCAAGTGCTATTATTAATTAAACTTTGACTTAATATCAACCATGGAATATTGCCATTTTATGATAATAACAAATAAATTACTTCTTGTTATATTGTTTTATTTTTCATGTGCTTCGATGGCGTATAGCACGGAAAAAATTGACGTTAATGTGTATGTTTATCATCTTAAGCCCCCCTTTATTACTCACTTGGAAAGTGAAAAAGGGCTGTATTATGATTTTTCCAATTATTTAAATAATAAGAGTAAGAAGTATCGATTTAAAACGATATTTATTCCTCGTAAGCGCATTGATCTTATGATTAAGAAAAAAGAACTTAATGGCATATTATTAGGGGTAAGCCCTATTTGGTTTAGGGATAAAGAAGAGCAGAAGTACCTGTGGACTTCTAAGGTTTTTACTGATCAAGACGAAGTTATTTCGCTAAAAAGTAAAGCCATTGAATATAGCACTCCGTCGTCTTTAGAAAACCTTGTATTTGGCGGCGTTAGGGGGTTTTATTATTATGGTATTAATGAGTTGGTAGAAAAAAACAGAATAAATCGTATCGAAACCGTTAGTGAGCAGGCACTAATTAATATGCTGATGAATAAAAGAATTGATTGTACGATAATTAGTCGCTCTACTTTTGATTATATTACCGGAGCAAGTAAAAATCGCGATTTATTTCACATATCCATTAATGCCCATGATAAATACACTAGAAAAGTCCTTGTTTTACAAAGAGACCAAGCAATTTTTGACGATATTGAAGCTATTATTGTTAAGATGGAGCAGGATAGCGTCTGGACTGAAATAATATTAAGTTATATCCATTAGTAACTTTAAAGCCCCTAACGTCATGGATTTAAGTTTAGCCGCTATAACGCTTTCATATCGCCTGTTATCTTTAAAATTAGTTATTGATTATTTATCATGTAAATAGCAACTAAATTTAACATCTTGTACTGGCCAATATAATGTCGCTGTTTCAATCGTAATGTTGAGTTAAATGACGCTAGTTCAAGTTAAGTAGGTAACTCAGACTTAAGTCGTTTGCCAAAAGAACATTCTCAGTTATGCTATTTGTAGGATTAAACCATCAACAGAAAATAGGAACTTACTGTGCGTGATAAAATAACAAAAACAGCACAAGGCTTTGCTTTGGTACTGAACGACAATAGCGAATTAGCGCCATCACAAAGAATAAAACTTGTTGATAAAACACTCCCTCAGCTAAAGCCAGGACAAGTATTAGTTAAAATGCTGGCAGCGCCGGTTAATCCCTCTGATTTAGTTTATTTACTGGGTAAGTACGGTTTAGCACCTCAAGATGGAGCGTTTGTTGGGTTTGAAGGTTGTGGCATTGTAGAAGAAGCCAATGCTGGGCTTTATGGTAAATGGTTAAAAGGCAAACGTGTTGCGTTGTCAGGGCAGCCTGGTATTGATGGTGTATGGGCTGAGTATGCCATAACCAAAGCAAATTATTGTTTACCGGTTCGAAAAGAACTGAGTGACGCGCAAGCTGCGACGATTATCGTTAATCCTTGCACTGCCGTTTGCTTAGTCGAGCGCGCAATAGCATTGGGCAGTAAAGCTATCGTTATTAATGCTGCAGCTAGTCAGGTAGGTAAAGGTGCTATTCGTTACGCTAAACTTAAAGGTATAAAAACGATAGCAACGGTGCGCAGTAAAGCAAATGTTGAAACGTTACAAGCGTTAGGGGCCGATTGTGTATTACTGACTACGCAAGATAACTTTGATGAGTCGTTGAAGTACTGGGCGAGTAAACTACAGGCTAAAGTCTTATTAGACGCTGTTGCTGCTGACGATACCCCAAGAGTGTTAAAAGCTATGCCTAATAGTTCTACTGCGATAATTTATGGACGATTGACAGAAACTTACGATGCATTAGGTGGGCTATTTAGTGTTGCAGATGTCATATTTCGTGATATACGAATAGAGGGTTTTTGGTTGGCAAAATACATTGGTGATGCGTCTGCGCTGCAAGTATTAGCATTGAGTGCTAAAGTTCAAAAGCTATTTGCTCAGGGAATTTTTAAAACTGATATCTATGCTAGTGTTGGTTTTAGCAACTTTCCTCAAGCATTAAATCATTACGCCCAACATAAAAGTGATGGTAAAGTTATTTTAATACCTCACAATTAAAAGTTATACTTTTCAATAAGCTTTTGATATTGATCACTGAGCTTGTAGTTTTTCAGTGCTTGATTAAATACCTCAACATTTTCGCTGTTTTTAAAGGCTACTCGATATGGGCTTAACGGGAAAATATGGTGAATATCGACACTATTTTCCTTCTCACTCACCGTGAGTTTATGCCAATAATAGAAAAATATTTTAATGTCCATAACCAATATATCGACGCGATCGCGCATCAGCAATTCTACCTGCTTTTCTTGGTTTGCTACCTGGATAAAAATATCGCTAGTTGCCACTGCTGTTGCAAATTCATGGCCTAAAACTTTATCTGCCAGTTGAAAGGAAGCAATAGAGTAACGGGAAATATCTGAAATTTTATTAAGTGTTATCGCCTTCTTTTTTAATGATATTGCGACATTTTGATAGTTAATGTAGATTTCGCTTAAAGCTTTACTGTGAGGAAACATTTGTTCATTGACCGTTATTACGGCACTGATATCGGGCAATTCAAGCATTTTTTCTGAGCGGCCATAAGGAATGAAAATAAACTCAGGTTTTTTTCCTATTGTGGTTAATACCTGCTGAATTAACTCTAACTCGAAGCCTGATAGGCTCTCTTTAATAACATACGGGGGTTTGGAAAGTCCTACCACAACCTTAAAAGGCTGCGATGCCATGCTGTGGGGCGTTGTTAGGATGAGAAAAATAATCAAAATGACATTTATGCGCATAGCAACCCTTAGGGTGAATTTACTTAATGAGAAGGTGATTAGTCGCTGGTAATATTAGCATAGATAGCTCGCAACGACAGGATAAGGTGGTCTGGTGATAACTCAATCTCTAATCCGCGCTTGCCACCACTAATAAATATCTGGCTTAACATTTTTGCACTACTATCTAGTGTTGTCACTAGCGATTTTTTTTGTCCCAGAGGACTGACGCCGCCAAGAACATAACCCGTCGAGTTTTGTACTTTTGTTGCTTCGGCCATTGTTATTTTTTTTGCATTCAATGCTTTTGCGAGTTTCTTTAAACTGAGCTTCTCTTCAACCGGTATAATAGCAACCGCTAAGTAGCTATTATCAACATCTACGACCAGGGTTTTAAAGACAGTTTCAGAGGTTACTTGCAGCTTTTCAACCGCTTCAATACCGAATGATTTATAACTAGCGTCATGCTGGTATTGGTGTAATTTGTAAGGTAAGGCTAATTTGTCTAATTGTTTGACTGCTGGCGTCATCATTTACCTTTAACTAGTTTAAGACCTGTGGATTTAAAAGCACTCTCTAGCTATTATTTTTACTTGCTGCGCAAATATACATTACTGTTTAGTTTACCTCAACTCTGGTTGATGGCTTTTATTACCACTGATTTGCCGAGCTACTTATTGAACAGTTCACGGTGTGTTTTACATAATAGATTAACCAAGCCTCAATAATGAAGCTTAGGTGTTTAACAAGGCCTTTTACAAAGCAATAGCGTGCGATTGCTTTGTAAGAATAGCGCTGATAGGTGCCTAAATAGTAGATTAAAGTTGGTTAATCCGAGTTGACGTTAGTTAGGCTTTTATTTATTTCATGCGCTAATTGCGTTATTAAGTTTCGCATTTGTGCGACTGCGTGCGGATAGCCATCAGTATCAAGTGCTATAGCTAAATTAAAGTGATGAATTTTTTCTGATGCTCGCTTATTCTTACCATGCAGCCAATAATTACCCGCGAGTATAACCTGTGATTGATGAGTCGAGTGAAAGCCTGTGATTTTAATGATAACTTCAGATTCAACGCTAGAACTTAGTGTAACGTTATAATTATGCGGGTTATTTTTAGTATTCAAATCTTGTGTTAAGCTTTCAATAATGCTTGATTGCAGAGGATCCGCCCACATATGAAAATGCGAGTAGTGCAATTGGTGATCAGAAAGTTGCAAAACTAAACTTGGCTGTTTTAAATAATCAGGTAACTCAAGCAGTGTAATAGCAACCCTTGGATTATTTAGGTTGTTAACCACAACGCTGTTTTTAAGCGTGGGGCTATTAAGTAAATAATACTGTGTTTTTGGCGTATTATTTGAACTACAAGCTGTCATTAGCATAATTGACACACTCAGTATGATTAAAGCTTGTTTCATTGCTGGGCTCCATTACGTTTTGTTGGTATAGGCTCTGATACCTCACCATCATTGAATATCAAACTGTTGGGTTTATGCTTTAGCTGATTGAGTAGCGGTTTTAATTCGTTCATGGTTGCTGTTAAGGTATTTAATGTTGTACGCAGATCCTCATAGCCTTTAGAGCCTGATGACAAGTCTTTTGTTAAGGTATTGATGCCTTGTAAGGTTTTATTGAGTTCGCTGCTAATTTTTTGCTGATCAACTTGGCTAAGTAAGGCATCGAAATTTTGACTTGTTGCTTGAAACTCTTTAGCGGTTTTTGTCATTTCTAACATCAACTGATTGGCATTGCCGCTTAAATTATTTAATGGCATGTTATTTAAAGTATCCATGAATTGTTCCGCTTTTGCGGTGATCTGTGCAAAATCATCACTACTGGTTGGAATAATTGAAAATTCATTATATTTTTCAATTTGGCTGACCGGCTGCTCCTTGTTATGTTGTAAATCAACATACAAACTACCCGTTAAAAAGTTTCCCGTGCGCAATACCGCTTTTAAACCATGCTTAATCCAGTAAATATTTTGCTCTGTCATTAAGTTTTCACCTGCTTTATTATCAGGTAAACCGACACGACCGGGCTGTAAACTGATGAGTACAGGGATTTTAAAATCTTCCTTAATTAATTTATTTTCATTTCTTGTCAATGCCATATTTGTTGATTTAACTTTCCCTATTTGTACTCCTCGATATTCAACCGGAGCTCCAACCGTAAGGCCTCTCACTGAGTCACTAACAAGAATCACAAATTCGACAGAACGACGGTATCTTTCATCGTCAGCAGCTTCATAACTCTCATAAATATCGTAATATGAGCGTTCGCCAATCTTATCTCCTATATCCATGCCAGCTGGAATACCAAAGGTGACACCATTGGTTAGCATGGTTTCAAAGTTGCCGGTTTTAATTGAAATACCATCAGCATTCAAATCAAAGCGCAGGCCACTGACATCCCAAAATTTTGTGTTACTGGTGATCAACTGATGGTAGGGGGCTTTGATGAAGGCGTTGTAATAGACCACACGTTCTTCGAAATTGAAATAGATGTCTTCAAACTGACCAACAGTCAGGCCTTTATAAATAATAGGATCACCTTTAGCATAGGCAAACTGATCATTACTATTTAACGTTATATGTAAGCCTGGAGTGCCTACAGGTGTGACAGGTGGAGAATTTAAAGCATCAAATTGGTAACGTTCTTCATGACTTTTTCCTGGGGATATTTCAATATATACGCCAGAAATTAAGGTGCTAAGGCCCGAAACCCCAGTATGTGAAATTTGTGGGGAAACTACCCAGAACATGCTGTCGACAACTAAAAATTGCTCTGCTGTTTTTTTTATTTTAGCGGTAACAATGACGCCATTGCCATTTTCATTTAGTTCAATTTGACTCACTTCGCCAATATCAACATTACGTGATTTTATTTTGGTTTTTCCTGTTTCCATGCCTTCAGCAGTGGGGAAATAAATAGTAATTTCTGAGCCTTCATTGCTCCATTGGTAATAAAGCATCCAGCAGCCAATAAATACTGCAATTAGCGGAACAAACCATATCGTTGATATGGTTCTTATTGGCTTAACTGTCGCGTCTGGTTTTTTTTTATCATTCATAATTGCTTTTATTTTTCCAAATCAACTGAGGCTCAAAACTCATTGCAGCCAGCATGGTTACTATTACAACACCTGAAAATGCTAATGTAGCTGCTCCTGGGGTTATGCTCATTGTAGGGCCAAGCTGAATTAAGCTGACCAATATAATGACAACAAAAACATCAATCATTGACCATCGACCAACAAATTCTGCCATACGGTACCATTTTACTCTTTGTAAGCTTAATGTATCACTTTGTTTCTGCACACTATAGTTTAACCATGCTAATACCAGTATTTTTGCCACGGGTACAACAACACTAGCAATAAAGATAATGACAGCGATTGGATATGAGCCTAAATGCCAAAGCACGATAACACCGCCAATGATAGTACTTGGATCGTCTTGACCAAATAATCTTGTCGTCATTATCGGTAAGATGTTAGCTGGAATATATAAAATAGCCGCGGTAATGATTAATGCCCAGGTCTTTTGCACGCTCAGAGCATGTGTTGTTGGATTTTCTTGTGCTACTTTATGCTGACTTTGCTGTATTTCGATATTATGCGCTTTTTCAACCTGAGCCAATAACTGGTAAAGCTGACGTTTATCTATATGTAAAATAACGATTGTCATCGATAATGTAAATAAAATGAAAGCATAGAAAGAGATACCAAGCTCAATATCAGCCATGGCAATAATTTTGATTAAACTGACTAAAACACCAATTAAAAAGATTTCTACCATACACCAAGGTAGTAGTTTAAACACTAACGATAATATTTTACGGCCATGTCTAGGATGTAAGCCCTTATTGATCGGCACAAGCAAGTAAATAAGCGACAGCAACACAATACTCGGAATGGCAAATATTGTCAGCAGTTCTATCATTGCTAACGCATGATAGTTATTGTTAATGAGGACAAAAAAACTTTTGATAATATCAAATTTATTTTCTAAGCCATTGCTGCTAAATGACAAAAAATCAAAGGGTAAAGAGGCAAGTAAAAAGATTAGTCCAGAGATCGCAAAAGCGATAATTCTTTCATTTGCATTGCGATGAATAGTGCTCAATGTATACTCGCAACGAGGGCATTGCGCTTTTTGAAGTTCTTTTAGATTGGGCAGCTTTACGGTTAGCGCACATTCATGGCACTGTACTTCTACCATTTCAATATCGTTTATTTGCAAATTTTTTTGGCATGTAACATGCCGCCCTTAGCGTAGCTCGTTGGTTATGTTTTAAATTAGCATATATTAGCGATAATTTATTTAATATTTCATATGAAAATTATAGATTTATTGCTAATAATTCATCTTCTTTAGACTGTCTTTGGTTGTACTGAAAATTTTTACTGAGCTTGTGGCAAGTTATAGCTATCAATTAACCTTTTAATATGAGACTGCAGGCTAGGAATAACATCTTTTTCAAACCAAGGGTTTTTCTTTAGCCATATATTGTTTCTAGGACTCGGGTGAGGAATTGGAATAATGGCTGGGGTTGAATTAACAGAGCATTTTTGCAAATGTTTAACGGTGTGGGTTAAGGTTTTTCCACTTTTATCGGTTAAGTGCCAACGTTGTGCGTGCCCACCTATGGCAATTATTAACTCTACTTGGGATAATTGTTCAAGGATCTTTTTACGCCACTTTATCGCGCACTCGGGCCTTGGCGCTAAGTCACCAGATTTACCTTTTCCAGGATAGCAAAAGGCCATAGGTAATATGGCAAAAACTTCATCATTGTAAAAGCTTGCGGTATCAACACCTAGCCAAGTTCTGAGCCGTTCGCCACTTTTGTCGTCAAAAGGTATACCTGATTTATGGACTTTTAATCCTGGTGCTTGGCCTGCGATAATAACTTTAGCTGAGGGGGATATTTGTAATACTGGATTTACGCCGAGCGCTAAAGAATCTTGGCACAATGTGCATTGACGTACATCGCTTATCAACTGAACAAAAATATCAGACAACTGAATTTGCCTTATGGCTACGAATAAACAAGAGAAAATTTAAATAAAAAAACGCTGCTATCAAGTGATGGTAGCAGCGTTTTTAGATGACTAAATCAAGCGTTACACGTTATTAACGTTTAACCGCTACTTTTTTATCTACACGAACTTTAGCTTCAATACGTCTGTTTGCTTCATGTGCTTGCAAAGTGTTAGCAGGGCTTAGTAACTCTTCTTCACCCATACCTTGAGCAGTCAAACGTGATGCTTTAATACCGAAGTCATTAACTAAAACATTCACAATGGCATCAGCACGTTGTTGAGATAGTTTTTTATTGAATGCTGCAGGGCCGGTACTTGATGTATGGCCTTTAATTGTCAATGAAATATGTGGATACTGCTTTAAAAAGTCAGCAGCAGCTTTGATATTGTCTAAATATTCAGCTTTTACAACCGCTTTAGAGTTATCAAATTTAACATGTAAATGTAATGCATCATTTTCTTCAGTGAAGATTGTACAGCCATTGCTGTCAACTTTATCTGTCGCAGGTGTTGCTTTACATTGGTCTTTGCTGTCAATAACACCATCACTGTCGCTGTCAACAGGTTTAATCGCAACAGGCGCTACTTCAGCTGGTTTTACCGGCGCAGTACGAACAATTTTCTTCGCTGTATCGCCAAAAAAGTAAATTAAACCAATTTGTGCGCTTAAATCAGTGTACTTGTCATCAAATTGGTAATGTCCGTTACCTTCAAAATAGATAGCACTACGATCGCTAATGTAATGACGGTAACCAGCACCAACGTTAACAGACATATCAGTATCGATAATATCTAATGCACTTGCACCACCCATAACATAGAAGTTTTGTTTGTTAGGGAAATATAAGTAATTTGCTGCAATATTTTTTCCAGATGGAGTCTCTGGTGCCCAGCCAACTCTTGTCAAATTAAGGTGAGTATATGAAATTCGTAATTCAGAATATTCACTTAAACGGTGGCCAAATTCAGCGCCAATACCATTGGCGTGCTTGATAAAATCAACCCCGTTTGGTGTTAATCTATCATCATCAGTATTGATTCGCATACCGTGTATACCAAGGTAATTTTTACCGACGAGATCTTCTGCTTTTGGTTGCTCTTGTGCGTTAACGCTAAATGCACAGATCAAACTTGAAATTAGTAAAATTGATGTTTTTTGTTGGCGCACAATAAAATTCCCTTAGACTTAAATGTTAATAATTTGTTTCATTGCTACCATTTTATGGCAAATTTACTGTGATTGCAGCATATATATGAAAATTAAGGCGATAAATTTAATTATTTATTAAATATTGCAATAAAGTTGGTTAAATAATTTTATTGCCAGTCGGTAATACCATAATTTGCCAGTAATTTATCGAGCTTCCCTGACAAACGATACTGGCTAATTCCTTGGTCAATGACTTGTAAAAGTTGTTTATCTGCGTTGGATGATAACCCAACATATAATTCACTTTCGCTGCCTTGTGTTCCAGCATAGCTGAGCGTAGAAATATTGAGTCGTTTAACTTCATTTAATATCGTGTTTTTACTATCGAGTAAAATGCTAATACGACCTGATTTTAAGCGTTTGATATTTTGCTGTAGTGGTGCATTACCATGGGAATAGGAAAATAAATTAGGATTTTTAGCAATAAGTTCGCTAATAACGTCGCCATAAAAGTAGCCCTTGATAATGCCAATGGGATGATCGTTATTAGCATATTCTTCAAGTTGTTCTATGGTCGAGTATCGCCATGGATTTGTGCTATCGACAAAAAAATCATTTGCAAAGGTGCCAACTGACATATTCGAACGAATGAGTAAATGATGATCGATATGCTGTTGTGTTAACCCTAAAACCATATCAACATCATCATTTTGCAAATACTTAATTGCTCTTGCTAAAGGCATAGTTTCATTTTTAGCAGTAAATTTCTTATCTGCTAATATATCGTTCATCATTTCTACGATATAACCCGGTTTTTTTGCATCTTGACAGATGTAAGGGCACCAAATGTCGGACGCTATGATAATATCTTTCGCGTAAGTCAGACTAGAAGAACATATGAATGTTAGCCATAACAGCGTTTTCAAAATAAAGAGCTTGCTAGCTCGAACTAAATGGCTTTGCTTATTTTTATCATAAAGATAATGAAAAAAATGGTAATGCGTCATTTTTATTTCGTTAACCAAAAGTTGTTATTAGGGTCTGTTGATCTTTCGAGATTATTTTTGCAGCAGTTTGTTGGGTATTTATACAAGGCAGAGCCTTTGTCATGTGGTTGTTCCACAT
>OJBZ01000145.1_pt1 | contig 47081 bp, 34 predicted proteins | sample 1591671 | NCBI WGS metagenome assembly OJBZ01 (sample SAMN05416850, study PRJEB24817) | seawater metagenome | isolation source: Sea water | place: Canada:Atlantic | collected 2013-07
GAGATAGGAGTCCGTCTCGTGGGCTCGGAGATGTGTATAAGAGACAGTGCCTGTACTGCGCAACAGTCGCGTCGGTTATCTTAATATGCAGGGCCGTGAAGTCGTGCCTGCCATGTACGATATATTGACAGAGAGTCAAGGTTGGGCGCGCCCTGTATCGGATGGGCGTATCGTGGTAAAAAAAGAGGGTAACTATGGTGTGATTAACACAGCCAATAGTACCGTTGTCTCGTTTTCTGCAGCGATTGATGATATCGATAATTATCGTAATGGGGTGGCGCGTGTACGTAAAGGTCGTGCCACCAGTTGGGTGGATAAAAACGGTAATGCAGCGAATGATCCAAATGCCCAGAATAACACTCAGGCAGTGAATAAACCTACTTCTTCTAACGAAAAATCTAGTAAAGCATCACAGTCTGTACCAGCGCGTTTTACGACGCTTCAATCACGTCAGCAAGATGGCAAATGGGGTTTCGTCGATGACAATAATGTCACGATGATTACCTACTCATTTGATGAAGTGCGTCCGTTCTCTGAGGAATATGCTGGCGTGCGTATCGGTGAAGAGTGGGGCTTTGTCAATTTAGGCGGTGAGCTAGTGATTCCTTTTCGCTTTGCTAATAATGGTGTGAACGCTAACGATAGCTATCAGGGCAAACCATCCTTTGTATTTACAGGTGGTAAGGCGTGGATTGGCAACCTAAAGAATGGGAATAAAATGTGTATTGATAAAGAAGGGGCTGGTGTTGCTTGTGATTGATGCAATTACTAGGGCGTGTCCTCATTTTAAGAATGGTGATAAAAATGAGATAAATCGCAGTCAAACAAGGAAAATAGCGCAGATAATATCGAGATATTAGTCAGCTATTTGACGCCATTTGGCAAGATTTAGCCATTTTTAACCCATTTAGATAACTATCGATTGAATTGAGGACACGCCCTAGGATTAAATAGGCAACAAAAAAGAGTGTAAAACCTGTGATTTTTCGCTAGGCTTTACACTCTTTTTTTGACACTGATGCTTTTACCTCACTTAGATGACTTGAGATAACTATCGATTGAATCGAAGACACGGCCTAGTCTTTTAAAGCTATTTGCTCGATAAATGATTGCTGATTAAGTCAACCATATAAGGCTGATAATACTCTGGAATATCGTGTGCCATGCCTTCGATGAGATGGAACGTAGCATTAGGGATGGTTTTAGCAACGACTCGGCCCTGCGAGGCAGGCAGGAGTCCGTCAGCGCTACCATGTAATACAATCGTTGGTGCTTTGACTTGCTTACTAAACCGACTGATAGAACCTGATGCCAAGATAGCATTGAGCTGCTGCACCGTACCAAGCGGGTGGAAGTTGCGCTGATAGCGAATCTTAGCGATTTCACGGACCATACGCACATTCACATGACCTGGTGTACCAACGGTCTTCATAAACCAAACACTATGACGCACGATATCACGCTCAGAGTGGCTCTCTGGACGATTGATAAGGGTGTATAGTTGTTTGGGCTTGGGCGGCTTCAAAAACGCACGATTGGTCGTGGTAAACATAAGCGCCATTCGCTGCACTAAGCTTGGATAACGTGCCGCCACGATTTGTGCAATCATACCGCCCATTGAAGCCCCAAGCAGATGTGTCTTACCAAGCTTGAGTGCTTTAATTAGACGTGCGGTGTCTTCAGCCATGTCCGTCAAGTTATAAGCAACTTGTGTGCTTTTGTTAGACAGCCCTGTCTGTAGACGTACCATCATTTTGAGCTGGCTAATACGCGGCAAGCCTTCTATCTGCACTTTAGAAGACAAGCCGATATCACGATTATCAAAACGAATCACAAAAAAACCAGCATCGATAAAGCGCTTAATAAAATTGTCTGGCCAAAATATCATTTGTGAGCCTAGCCCCATGATCATCAGCAGCGGCGGATTGTTGGGGTTACCGCCAGCTTCGACACACAACTCAATACCATCACCGATGTCAATCATTGCTTGACGAAGGTGCTTACTCAAGTCGGAGTCGCGCCATTGATGCTCCCCAAACTTGCGCCACTCAGGAGTAGGGTAGTTATTCAGATGATCTTCTAGATTGTTATCTAGCGTTTCAGGCAATTTGGCACTATTGATGTCATTTGATTTTGTCATGAAGTGTCCTAATTAGAGGGTCATCTACTACAGCTCAAGCATCTCAAAATCAAGCTTGCCGACACCGCACTCAGGGCAAGTCCAGTCATCAGGGATGTCTTCCCACTTAGTACCAGGTGCGATACCTTCTTCTGGGCAGCCAAGCGCCTCATCATATATCCAGCCGCAGACAATACATTCATAACGTTTCATAAATAGTCCTATCGATCATTACCAGTATTACAGTTACAGCGTGCTATAAACGCTCATTTTTAATATTACAGCTATTATATTAGACTGCAAAAACGCACGTAGTTTAGCATATAACCGCAATTTTCATAGTTAAGTTTACACTTGTATATTGAGATGACTTTTCTTTTATCAAGTCAATCACATACGTTACCTTGTTAGCGCTTAATAACAAGACTGGACGCCAGCCCGCCACACGAAAACCAATTATGCTATAATAGTCGCCGCTAAATTCACAGTAATGCTTAGCATTTATCGCTGATATATCATCCAGTTGTTGTCTTATTTAAACTAACTAAACCATCTAAATACATAAGCTAAGGGTCATCATGAGTACCAATGCCGCCGCCACATCCGCCACCAACAATGAGACGTCTCATGTGCTCAATACTGACCATCCGTTTTGGCAGATTATTCGCACAGTACCAGACTTTCCAAAAGCTGGCATTGATTTTTATGACATTACCCCGTTACTACGCAGTCATATTGACGCTGTCATCGATGCGCTACTTGCCGCTTTGCCAGAAGGGCTTATGGACGAGGTAGATTGTCTGGGTGCAGTAGAAGCGCGCGGCTTTGTCTTTGCCAGCATGCTAGCAGGCCGTCTGGGCAAAGGCATGATCTTGCTACGTAAACCAGGTAAGCTGCCGCCGCCTGTTGCCAACAAAGCCTATGCACTTGAGTATGGTAAAGACACGCTTGAGATGCAAAACAATCTACCGCCTGAGCGCGTACTATTGGTCGATGACATCTTGGCAACTGGTGGTACGTTGACTACTGCTTACGAGCTGTGTCAATCAGCTGACCATACTGTAGTCGGTGCGTTAGTGTTACTGGACTTGGTCGACTTGCATGGCGAGTTCCCAGTACCTGTTTATACGGTACTAAAAGCCTAAAGTAAATTGCTATGTTTTTGACTACTAGACACGTCGTACTGTCGATATAATTAAACGATTCTCCAAATAAAAAAGCGCCCTGATACTATGTCAGGGCGCTTTTTTTGATACTGTATTGATATTTTTTAGTATTGTGTTAAGTAGGCTGTGTTTATTGCTCTTCGTCTTGTTCGTAGTCCTTACAAGACTGCTCTATAACCGTACGACCGACTGTCTTTGGGGTAGTGACTTTAAAGTCTTTTGTAGTCAATATTGGTTTTTCTGACTGCCATGATTTGGTTACTTTGCCTTCAGCATTGTAGTTAACAAAGGCTCGTCTATAGTAACTGGCATCTTTGCATGAAATGAGTAGTTGCTGCTCACTATGGTCAATATTGCTTTTTGCTTCCTTCGAGTCATCTTTATCGGCATCTTTATCTTTAGGATAGGTTCTAAGGATAGATACCGTGATATTTTCGACGTCTTTTTCATCTATGATACTGATGTCAGAGCTTTCAATAGAATCCAAATCTATACTAAAAATTGATCCAGAGCTGCTCTCGGACACCTCTACCCAGTTAACTGCCTGGGCGCTGATCGCTAAAGCACTGCCTGCCAATAATATTGATAGCCGTTTCATATAAGCCTTGCTTCTTGTCATTTGAAGTAGGTAATGATAGCCAACTTACTATTAGTAGGCAAATATCTTTTGTGCCAGCCCAGTATCCGTCGTGCTCCGTCGTGCTCTGTCGTGTGGCTATTATTGTCCGCGAATGGCTGCTAATGTCTTAGCCAGCTCGTCACGCGCCCCGATAAAACCGTCAATACCCTTAGGCAACAAGTCCTGTGTAACCTTGTCTTGCTGATACGCAGCACTAAACTCTTCGTGCGTTAAGCTTACTTGAGTCATCGCCTTCATATCCATCGACATACTCGGAGACAGTTGGCGAGTTACCTCGGTATCCATGGCTGCCAACTCATCAATGAGATTGGGAGCTATAGTCAGTAAGTCACAACCTGCCAATGCCAAAATCTGCTCGGTAGAGCGGAAACTGGCGCCCATCACTTGCGTCTCGTAACCGTGCTGCTTGTAATACTGATAAATGAGCTTGACTGACTGTACGCCCATGTCATCAGAAGCCGGTACGTTTTGACGGCTTTGTTGGCGTTTTTGCCAATCTAGAATACGGCCAACGAAAGGCGATATCAGGGTCACGCCAGCATCTGCACAGGCAATCGCTTGGTGTTGTCCAAACAGTAAGGTCAGGTTGCAGTGGATATTTTGAGTCTCAAGATAGCGCGCCGCCTCGATGCCTTGCCAAGTTGCCGCCATTTTGATCAATACTCGCTCTGAATCGACGCCCGCTTTTTGGTAAGCATCCATAAAGGCCAGTGCCTTATCTATCGTCGCTTGAGTGTCGTAAGATAAGCGAGCGTCAACTTCGGTAGAGACTCGGCCTTCGATCAGCTCTAAAATATCGCAGCCAACCTGAATGGTCAGCGCATCGATCACGGCATCCACGTCACCATTATGACGACTCATGGTCTCTGACAACATGCCTTGATTATCAGGATGAATCAGAGCCTTGGTAATAAGGCTTGGGTTGGTGGTTGCATCGATAGGTTTTAAACGGGCAATAGCGGCAAGGTCACCAGTATCAGCAACAATCGTGGTCATAGTGCGTAGCTGTTGTAATGCGCTCATCAGGTATCCTTTTTTTATTAATCACATGATGCTCCTCTTATATACAGCAGGGTAGGGAGCTGAACTGGAACTGTAACACAGTTTTGGGCAGGTGTTGCCTCATAGTTATGCTATGCGTCGCTGTTATCTGGCTCAGCTGTGCTAATATTAATAACAGTTGGTATATTTATACGCATTTACGCATGGGCACTGACCTTAGTTTTTGCTATAGTAGAGCCGGCTATGTATCAAGCTGCTGTATTTGGCAGTAAATATAGCATTAACGCCAAATGGCACTGGCAATATAGGGTGTTTTTGATAGACTGTTTTGAGGTTGATTTTGAATATAGTTTCTATTATCAGGCTTAGCCTTTAACTAAAAACAGAAAACAGTCAGATTTGGCAATAGAGCTACCTAAGTAATAGCAATGTAATAGCAATATTTAAATAATAGTAATATCTAACAGCGATAAAATCTTAAAAGGATGGGCGGTAATGAGCGAGCAGTCACCAGAGCAAACAATGGATAATCTAAATCAAACCACTACAGGCGCTAGCGATACCGCAACTGAAAAAGAGTTTTTAGACAATATTCGCCAAAATATTGACGCAGTAGACTGTGAGATCCAAACATTAATCAACAACCGTGCAAAGTTAGCTCAGCAAGTAGCGATGGTAAAGAAAAATCATACTGCCGCTGATGACACTAGCAATCCTATCTTTTACCGCCCTGAGCGTGAAGCACAGGTACTAAAAGCTGTCATGGAGCGTAATGCAGGTCCCATTGCTGATGAGAAAATGGCGCGTTTATTCCGTGAAATCATGTCAGTATGCTTGGATTTAGAAGCGCCGCAGCGTATTGCCTTCTTGGGACCTGTCGGTACCTTTACGCATGCCGCTGCGCTCAAGCACTTTGGTAAAGCAGCTGATACCGTGCCGATGACAACCATTACCGATGTGTTCCGCGAAGTCGAAGCAGGTACAGCGATGTATGGCGTGGTCCCTGTCGAAAACTCTTCAGAAGGCGTGGTCAACCATACTCTAGATGGTTTCTTGTCTTCTACCTTGAAAATCATTGGCGAAGTTGAATTGCCAATTCATCAAAACTTCTTGGTTGCTGAGCATACCAAGATTGATGGCTTGAGCCGTATTTATTCGCATCAGCAGTCGCTTGCTCAGTGCCGTCATTGGCTAGATGTAAACTTCCCTAATGTTGAGCGCGTTGCTGTATCAAGTAATGGTGAAGCTGCTCGCCGCCTTAAAAACGAATGGCATTCAGCTGCGATTGCAGGTGACGTCGCTGTTGCAGAGTATGGCTTGCATAAGCTCTACTCAAATATCGAAGACAATCCAAGTAACACCACACGCTTCCTTATTATCGGTCATGAAGCGATTGCACCATCTGGTCAAGACAAAACCTCTATCGTCGTCTCAGCTCACGATAAAGCAGGCGCACTGATCGAAATCTTGAAACCTTTGTCATATCATGGCGTATCGATGACCAGTATTGAGACGCGTCCTGAGCGTCCTAACAAGTGGGCATACGTATTCTTTATCGATATGAATGGACACGTTAATGATCCAAACGTTAGCGCTGCCATCAATGATATTCGTCCATTGGTCAAAGATTTGCGCATATTAGGCTCATATCCAAAAGCTGTTCTATAGATAACTACCTATAGGCAACTACAGGCTTACTCACAGGTATTCATACATAATAGATGGGTCTTAGCTTTTGCAGATAGCATTAAAAAAGCATTTACAGATACCATCTAAGGATAAACCATGCAGACTACTCAATTGACCGCGTCAGATCTATCGCCGTTAACGCCAGCTTACGACAGTATTTTGGCATTGGCACCTTATCAAACTGGTAAGCCAATTGAGGAGCTGACACGTGAGTATGGTGTTTCAGACGTGGTAAAGCTGGCTAGCAATGAGAATCCAATGGGATGCTCACCACGAGTGACGCTAGCAGTGACTGAGCAGCTAGGACAGTTGTCACGTTATCCTGATGGCAATGGTTACTATCTAAAGCAGGCGCTGGCTGACTTTAACGATGTCAATGCCAATCAAATTACCTTGGGTAATGGCTCTGATGATTTGCTCGATATTTTGGCACGTAGCTTTGTGGGTGCTGATGATGCCATCGTTTATAGTCAGTATGCTTTTGTGGTATATCCTATGTTAGCGAAGATGCAAGGTGCCACGGGCATTGAAGTGCCTGCTCAACGCTTCGGCCATAATCTAAAAGCCATGAGCCAAGCGGTACAAGATAATCCGAATACCAAAATCGTTTTTATTGCCAATCCGAACAATCCAACGGGTACGCAGCTAGAGCAAAAAGAGCTGCGCCAATTTGTTGCTAGTGTACCAAGCTCCGTCTTGGTGGTACTAGATGAAGCTTATATCGAGTATAGTCCTGAGAGTAACAACCGCGCACTATTGTATGAGTTCGATAATGTCATTATTGTGCGTACTTTTTCTAAAGCTTATGGGCTGGCAGGTTTACGCGTCGGTTATGCTCTAAGCTCGGTGGCAGTGGCGGATTTACTAAACCGAATTCGTCAGCCATTTAACGTCAGCCGTGTTGGTTTAGCTGCCGCTGCTGCTGCACTTGCCGATCAAGACTTTATCGAAAAAACTCGTCTGATAAACGATGAGCAAATGCGTTGGTTAGAAAAGCAGTTTGACGCGCTAGGATTGGGTTTTGTGAAGTCGCATGCCAATTTTATTATGGTCGAAGTGCAGGTTGAGATGGAAGATATAACCGCTGCTTCTATCCATCAGGCGCTACTTGAACAAGGCGTTATTGTCCGTCCGTTGGATACTTATGGATTACCTAACTGGCTGCGTATCACAGTAGGTGTGGCTGAAGACAATCTGCGTTTGATTGATACTCTGCGTTCTATTTTGACTGAAGACTAAGCGTATCCATAAGTGCTTTGTAATTTAAAAATTGTTCTTAATTAGCCATTAAAATTTATAACACTAAGACTGGCCCTATCTATGTCTTAGTGTGTCCAACGAGAAAAGCCGTGAGTAGTCAGAAAAATAATAAACTTCAATTGCCTCTAAATACTACGCCATCTATATTTAAACAAGTTTGTGTGATTGGACTTGGGCTGATTGGTGCCAGTTTTGCGCAAGCTATTAAAGATAATGGCTTGAGCGAGCGTTTGGTAGCAGTCGATAGGCATGCACCAAGTATCACAGAAGCCATCGAGCATGGTCTGCTAGATGCAGGTAGTGCAAACTTACAGGACGTCATCGCTGGCAGTGATTTAATCATTATTGCAGTGCCAGTACAGGCTGTTCAAGCAGTGTTTGTTGATATCAAACAAGCGATAGATAACGGACAGCTTGCCAGTGATTGCATCATGACGGATGTCTGTAGTACTAAAGTCAATATCATTGATGCCGCTAAAGTAGTGTTCGGTTCGCTGCCGACAGGATTGGTGCCAGCGCATCCAATTGCTGGGGCTGAAAATTCAGGGTATCATGCGCGCCGCGCCAGTTTATTTGTTAATCATAGCGTCATTATTTGCGAGCTACCGACGACCAGTGCAACCGCTATTGCAAAGTTGCGACTATTATGGGAATCAGTAGGCGCAAATGTCATGTCAATGGATGCTGAGCACCATGACCGCATATTAGCGCACACCAGCCATTTGCCACATTTACTTGCCTTCAACTTAGTTGAGCAATTGGCAAGCCATGATGACAATTTAGATATGTTTCGTTATGCCGCTGGTGGATTCCGCGATTTTACGCGTATCGCCGCCAGTGACCCTAAAATGTGGCATGATATATTTTTTGCCAACCAAAGCGCGATTGTCAGCGCACTTGATGAGTATGGTGTCTATTTACAGACAATGCGCCAGCTTATCATTGATCAAGATTCAACTGCCCTGATGGGACTTTTGGGCCGCGCGCAAGCCGCACGGCGACATTTCGGCCATATGTTAGCCAGCACCCCTTATACGGATACTTCTGCTATGTCAGCTTCTTATAATATTACCCCTAGCAATACTGTTTCTGGCACCATCGCCATTCCTGGTGACAAATCTATCTCGCATCGCAGCATTATGCTCGGCAGTCTTGCCACAGGCGTGACAAATGTGACTGGGTTTTTGGAAGGGGAAGATGCGCTAGCAACGCTACAAGCATTCCGTGATATGGGTGTGACTATCGAAGGCCCTGACAATGGCAACTTGACCATTCATGGCGTCGGTATGAATGGTTTAAAACCTAGCAAAACCCCACTGTATATGGGTAACTCTGGTACCAGTATGCGTCTGCTATCTGGTATTTTGGCAGCACAATCATTTGATAGCGTGCTGACAGGTGATACTAGCTTGAATAAACGCCCAATGGAGCGCGTGGCGGCACCGCTACGCACGATGGGAGCTGTGATTCAGAGCACTGGTCATAGCGGTACAGCACCGCTAAGTATCACTGGTCGTGATACAGCTGGTAAGCCATTACAAGGCACTGAGTATGATATGCCAGTCGCTTCAGCTCAGGTAAAATCTTGCTTGCTACTAGCAGGTCTATGGGCCGATGGTACGACAACAGTCATACAGCCTGAGATTAGCCGTGACCATACTGAGCGTATGCTATCGGCCTTTGGTTATCCGGTAACCGTAGAAGGCAATCGTATCAGTGTCACTGGCGGTGGCACACTAACAGGCGGCGATATCGCGGTTCCTGCTGATATCTCATCTGCAGCGTTTTTTATGGTGGCAGCGGCCATCAGTCAAAATAGCGAGCTGACCTTGACACAAGTAGGTATCAACCCTACGCGTACTGGCGTCATTGATATTCTTAAATTAATGAATGCAGATATTAGCCTAAGCAATGAGACACATGTGGGCGGCGAGCCAGTTGCTGATATTACGATTCGCAGCTCAAACCTAGTCGGTATTGAGATACCAGAGCATCTCGTACCACTGGCGATTGATGAGTTCCCTGTGCTATTTATCGCGGCTAGCTGTGCACAAGGTCGTACGGTATTGACTGGTGCCAAAGAGCTGCGTGTCAAAGAATCAGATCGTATCGCTGTGATGGCAGAAGGATTACATACGCTTGGTATTGATTGTACTGTAACTGATGATGGTCTGATTATCGAAGGCAAAGGCGTAGCTACCGAAAACGGTGAAGTCAACAATAGCCAGCCTGTCTTTGGTGGTGGTCATATTGTCTCGCATCATGATCACCGTATTGCAATGAGCTTCTCTGTAGCCAGTCTGCGTGCATCCCAGCAAATTACCATTGAAGGGGTTGAAACGGTTAATACTAGCTTTCCTGGATTTGCTGAACTTGCCAACCAAATCGGTATGTCTATCCAAGTGGATACTGGTGCTGAGTAAGTCGCTAAGCTACCATTAACTCTTAAAAGTTTAATCTAACATCGTTAGCAATGTACTCATGTCACTATTGGCATGAGTACATTGCTTTTTACCTTATAATCTCACTGTAGTAACCCTGCGCTTTCACGATTCGATTGACAATAATAATTAGAATTAGGTGAGAGTGCGCTTTGCTCTAAAAAGTTGTCCTATATTATGACTACCCAAAATGTCATCAAAAAACCCGTTGCCCCGATAACCACAACCAGACGCGGCATTATTACTGCGCTGATCGCGTTCTTTATTTGGGGCGGATTTCCGTTATACTTCAAACAGCTATCTGATTATGATGCGACGGAGATCATTGGTCACCGTATCGTTTGGACGTTTTGTTGCCTACTGATTGTGTTAGTGGCTACCAAACGTTGGGGATGGATAGAAACGCTCAAGCAAAACCCAAGATGGATTGTATTCACCTTTTTGTCTGGTTTAATTATTGCGACCAACTGGCTGACCTATGTATGGGCGGTCAATCAAGACCGTATTCTTGAGGCCAGTTTGGGTTACTTTATCGGGCCATTGGTCGGCGTTGCGCTATCCATGATCTTGTTCAAAGAGCGTTTGCGCACGCTACAATGGGTCGCTATTGGCTTTGCATTATTGTCTGTGGTCATTCAAGTGATGATGCTTGGCAGTCTGCCGTGGATATCGTTGATTTTGGCATTTAGTTTCAGTACCTACGGGACGATTCAACGACAAACGCCATTGACTGCTGTTGATGCCATGTTTGTCGAGACTGCGATGTTAGTACCGTTATGTCTGTGGTGGTTTTGGCAGTCTGATGTGGCAAGTCATCAACTGAGCTTTTGGTTTAGCTCAAATATTTGGCTGCTTATGATCGCAGGTCCAATTACGCTGATACCACTTTTATTATTCAATAAATCTACCAAGCTCGTTGCATACAGTATTCTGAGCTTTATGAACTATCTGACGCCGACCTTCATTTTCTTTTTGGCGGTGTTTTATTATAAAGAACCGTTCGATTTACAACGTTTGGCAGTATTTGGTTTGATTTGGTTAGGTCTGCTATTATTCAGCATTGACCTGTGGCGCCATCGTCCAAGTAAAGTGTTAAAAGCGGCGCGCCTACGTGAAGAAGCGCTAAAAACAGTTAAGTAAACACTAAAAACACGAAAAAATTAGCAAACAAGGATGAAAGCATGTTTCATACTCAGTCTGACGTGGTATTTATAAAAGGTCTAAAAGTCGATGCAGTAATCGGTGTGTTTGATTGGGAGCGAGCCATTACTCAGCCATTACTCATTGATATTGCGCTTGAAACGGACATTAGCCGTGCTGCTGTGTCAGATGATGTCAGCGATGCTCTGAGCTATAAAGAAGTCCGCGATGATGTGAGCGAGTGGTGCAAAGAGATTCAAGCAAAGCTACTTGAGCATTTGGCTGGTCAGATCTCTGATAAGATATTTGCAAAATATGACTGTCAAAAAATAACGTTGAGCATTGCTAAGCCTACCGCTATTGCTCAAGCTGATGCGGTCGGGGTGCAAATAACGCGCTATGCGCCAGCATCAACCAACGAGCTAGCTACCAAAGAAGCTGCCAAAGAAGTTAATGACAGCCAAGTCGATGATGGATAAAACGTCAGTGGATTTGAATTTGGCAACGTTAAAACAATGCGCACCTGAGTCTGTACAAGCGCAGCCCGTGGTAGAGCTAGTGTTAGCGCTAGGTAGTAACTATCAAGCCGACAAGTATCTACCGCTTGCTCGGCAGCGATTAGCAGCGCTAGGTGAGGTGCGATTGTCTACGGCTTTTCAAAATCCTGATTTTACTGCAACCTTGGAACAGCCAAAGCCTGACTATACCAATCAATGTGTCCATCTAACATTGACCACACCTGTGAGCCTACAACAACTACAGCAAACCTTTAGAACGCTTGAAGGAGACTGTCATAGATGTCGACAGAATGAACCCAATCAGGTACGGAGGGTAACGATGGATATTGATATCTTACTCATTAAACGAGCCAACGAAACAAATAGCCTAAGTGAAAAATTCATATCTAATGAGCCAATGGGAAACTGGATAATAATGGCAGATCGCTATCCATTTAAAGCGCATGAGGAAGCGGGGATTGAAGAATTGATTTCAACCAAGCTCTAATTTGGCTAGTAAGTAGCCATATCTTAACTGCTATTATATCTTTTCACCTAAAACTATCGCTGTTCAGTATTCACTCTGCCTCAACCCATCAGTTTCCTAGACAAAAACCTAATAAAAACTATGCGATTATTTAAGCAATTGTTAGTATAAGTGACGATGTAATCCTCAAGACACTACTACCTATGCAAAAACCAATGAACTTTTCGAAGAAAAAGATAGTCACGAGTTTATTAGTAATAATAATCTCTACTTTATCTGCCTGCGATAACACGCCTTCCGAGCACCTTAAAACCCTTACCGAAGATAAATACCCTGTGGTAAAGAACGTTGGTCTATTACATTTAAATATAGCTAGTTTTAAACTAACCCCAGTTATTGATGAAACCTAAAAATTATAAGAAGAGAAGGATGAAAAGTTATAGTAAAAAAATCCGCGGTATCTATCTCGGACATCAAAAACTTATCATCATAACTTTATTATGCGGATACTTTATTTTTGAGGTCTGGGGTGTGCGCTATATCGCTGAAAGAAAAGCAGAAAAACCAAATAATATAAAGGAAGGGTGTTTGTATCTACGAAGTAGTTATACCGACACAAGTAAAATGAAGATATTAAGATTGACCATAGATGGTCATAAAGTTGAGAGTCATAGAACGTTTTCAGGAAATATGCCTTATGGATATAAGTGGAATGGTCAACAGAGGGACGAGTTTTATCAATATCTTGAATACAATAAAGAGAAGTGCCACCCCATTCAGTATGTCGATATCAATTTATTAATTACTAGAAAGATTTTTATTTACGATTACTTGGGCGATTTCAAACCTACTACTAATACTAAAAAGTACTAAATACATGTCGCAGACGGTTAAAAATGAAATAATTGATAGCTTTAGTGAAGTAAACAGTGCGGAAAGGCTGCTAAATAATTTTTTCTAATTTTAACAATATGATAAATCAAAGCTCACAAGAAGCGGTGAGGTCAGGATATATTTATTTAGTAAAAACTATTAAATATCTGGTATAGCGCAGGCACAGAGATATAGCACAATCTAATTTTGATTATATCGTTGTTGTATACATTGAGTAATATTGGATATACAGGACGAACAAAGGTCTTCTAAGTTATCAACTCATCAGAGAACTTCTTAGCTCGTGCTGCTTACTCTGAGATGAAAAGCAACGACTCGCAAGATTGACATTTTCTAGAGAGTTAAGCAGGATTGGATAAAATCTACCATGTATGCGGACATGGTAGATTTTATCCAATCCTGCTTTAATTTCATTGTTTCTTCACTAAAATCTATATAAGCATTTGTTATCAGTTTATACGGTAATAGTAATGCCTACCTTTAATGCCTACCTTTAATGACTACCTTAGCGATTTTTCTCATCATTGATATCATCTGCATCAGCACGACCAATCACATCTAAATCTTCTAGACATAACTTATCGTATTCCTTTTTGCAAAAATTGGGATCAATATCACACATTGCTGACTGTAGTTGATCGAGGCGATTTTCTGATTGTTGAATGTGCTCAAGCATTTTAGCAAATGCTTCTGCGACAGGGTCTTGTGAATAAGGGTCGATACCATAAGCACGGAAGGTATTGGTGCGTTTGGCAGTAGGGGTAGTATCTTTAGCTTGTTCGCTGTTCTCACCAGCTTGTGCAACTTTTTCTTGTTGCTTGGCATCTTGTACTTTTGTCGCGATTGGATTGCCTTTTTCATCGTGATGATCTGAGATCATACGCGCGGCACTGCCGACCATCGTAGCACCTGCTGGTACTGGTTTGACTACCACTGCATTTGAGCCAATTTTGGCATTTTTACCGACCGTAAATGGTCCCAAAACTTTTGCTCCAGCACCAACGGTTACACCGTCTTCCAGCGTTGGGTGACGCTTGCCATTATTCCAAGACACACCGCCCAAAGTAACACCATGGTATAGCGTCACGTCGTTACCAATCTCAGCAGTCTCACCGATGACGACGCCGACACCATGATCGATAAAAAACCGTCTACCAATCTTAGCAGCAGGGTGAATTTCGATACCTGTCATGATGCGCGAGCCATAAGAGATCACGCGAGCGGCTAGTTTTTGTTCATTGTTCCAAAGACAGTGTGCACCGCGATGCAAAACAAGCGCATGTATGCCCGGATAAGTTAGGATCACTTCCAGACTATTACGCGCCGCAGGATCTCGGGTGAATACTGCATCAATATCTTCCTTCAAATCATTCTTGATAGTAACAAGTGATTTGAATAATTTGGATGGCAATGACATAAAGCGTCCTATCTATTCGTCGGTAGAGTGTCGTTGCGAAAACAGCGATGCCTCTAATCTGTGGTCATAAAGTTCGGATAATCAGGAATATATATTTTCGCTAAGCTTCTGCAAGTTATAACAGCTTTATACCGCAAAATATAGTAAAAAGCTGTCAAACAAAGGCAAGCTTATAAACTACGGCTTGTTTTAGTCTTTCGATAGTTTGGCAATCAAAGCGCTTAATAGCTGATATTCTTTTTGATCAAGCTGTAGGCGTGACCCAAGTCTAGACAAGCGCGATGGCAATGACTTTAGATGTTCGTTATTTGCTAGGCCACGCTGTACCATAAGGTCAGTGGTGCGCTGAGTGAGCTGTTGCAGCTGCTGCTGATTAATAGCAGGCTCATCCCATTGCTGACGCAAATTCACATTGATTATCGATTGGGCGTCTGTGCTTGCATCCGAATCTAAACTATCAGCTGTCTGAGTATGCGTTTGAGCATAAGCAAAAATAAAGCTGGCGATGACTTGCACCGCTGATGCAACATTTAGCACAGGGTAAGCAGGATTGGCATCGATTTGAATGTGATAATCAGCATAAGCCAATTCTTCATTGGTCAATCCACGGTCTTCACGTCCAAACAATATAGCAATATTTGGTTTGTTAGAAGTAGCAGCAGATGAGGTATCAACATTACTATCGTCTGCACTTAACGCTGCCTGTGCATCGATAAAGTCAAACATAATCTTAGCGGCTTGCGTAGGTGTCACGACAGGGCGCGGCATATGACGGCTACGACTGCTAGCGGCAAATACCAACTGACAGTCTGAAATAGCAGATTCTAAAGTGGGTGTAATCAAAGCTGAGGATAATAATTCACTGCCACCCGCTGCATGAGACACACTGGTTTCGTCAATCGGTAATTTGGGATCAACCACCGTTAAGCGAGACAAGCCCATGGTATGCATTGCACGGGCAGCCGAACCAATATTGGCAGGCAAAGTCGTATTGACCATGACTACTTGTAGGCAATCAAGGTAGTCGCTTACTGTATGTGATGATACTGCTAATGAAGCGTCGTTACTCATTATTGTCCCAGTCTCTGATTGATTTCTTGTTCAGCACGGTGTAATGCAATGGCAATCTCTTCGATCAGGACGGCTTGCTCACTGATACGGCGCTCACGGCAGTATTCTTGTAACTGGCTGCTAAGGCGGACTAATTGAGTCGTACCCAAGTTGGCGCTGGCACCTTTTAAAGCATGAGCAGTTTCAAAACCATTGGCGTTATCGTCTTTTTGATGGGCAATTCGCAGCGCTGCAACTCTTTGCTTGCTATCAGCAAAATATACTTGTATCAAATCGACAAAGTCTTCTTCGAGCAGGTCACGCATGTCCTCGAACTGTTCATGATTGATAATTTCTTCATCAGTTTGTCCGAGCATATTATTATTTATAGTGTCATCCATGGTGGTTGTCCAATTTATAAAAGTTAAAGCAATAAGATTACTATAATGAATTTTTAAAACGTAATGTACGTCTTAGCTGTAATGGAAATGTAAATTCTCTTCACTGACCAAAGTCTTTAATGTCTGCAGGTTGTCGTCATTTGGATAAACGCGCCAGTGCTCAGACAGTCCAACATTTGCGATGCCATAGACTTCATAAATGCTTAGTCCAAGTGGCAGACAGTTATCATTGATAGAAGCGTCAGTATTACTCAGGGCATTATTGGCATAACTGGCTGACATACCGTTTTGATTGGCCGCATCATGGTTCATGTCGCTCTCTAATGCCAATAAATCATTACCGTTCTCATCATACAAGCTGCCACCCATTGCAGGGTCGTAGACATTGTTACCGCCATTACCTTGTTCGTCTTGCTCTTGGTTATAAGCCAGACGCGGCTCGGGAATAATGTCAGCTTGGGCTGATTTAAGTAATGGCTGTAGACGTGTGAGCAGATTAATATCACTACCGTGAACTTTGATACTGATTTTTTTGAGCCAACGTAGTCTGGCATCTACCATACTCATGGCACTATCAAGACGTGCAAACAAACGTCCATCACGCTCACGGATACTGCCTTTGATGATGACGACTTCATCGATTTTCAACTGCTCTTTGACACGGTTAAAACGCTCAGCATAACAGCTGACCTCGAGTCTCGATGTACCGTCATCTAAAGTAATTACGTTACGATTACCAAAGTTGGCAATATCTATAATAAGCCCCGAGAAATAGCAACTGCCGTTATAGCCAGTATCGGTTAACTTGTCGAGACGCGCACCAGAGGTATAGCGTTTCAACTCATCCAAATACTCATTGATTGGATGTCCCGTTAAGTACAGTCCCAAGGTGTTTTTTTCCGCTTTTAGACGGTGTTTGTCACCCCAGATGAGTTCTGGCGTCATCACTAACGGCGGCGCTGCGACCACACCGTCCATTTCACCAAACAAATCCATCATACCGATTTCGCGGTTTTGACGGTCTTGCTCAGCGGCTTGTACGGCGCTTGGCAATTGACTCATCAAGGCGCCGCGAATCTCGTAAGCTTCATCGGCTGGCAAGTCAGGTCGTAGCGTGGCGGCAAAGTCATCAAAACAGCCAGCACTGACCAACGCTTCAAGTGTGCGCTTATTGACTTTTTTGATGTCGACACGGCGGCAGAAGTCGTATAAGTCTTTAAAAGGACCTTCGCGGCGACGTGCATCTACGATAGACTCTACCGCACCTTCACCCACGCCTTTGATTGCGCCAAGACCATAGATGATATTGGTCGGAGTATCGGCAACGAAATGCCACTCACTACGATTGACCGAAGGATTGACTACGGTCAACCCAAAGTTTTCACGGCAGTCATTGATAAAGAAAACGACGTTGTCGGTGTTGTTCATATCTGAAGTTAAGACCGCTGCCATAAATTCGGCAGGGTAGTATTGCTTTAGGTAGGCCGTTTGATAAGCCAATACGCCATAAGCCGCAGAATGCGAGCGGTTAAAACCGTAACCTGCGAACTTTTCCATCAAGTCAAATACACCGCCTGACGTGACTTCATCAATGCCTTGTGAGGTGGCACCCGTGACAAAAATATCGCGCTGCTTGGCCATCTCTTCAGGTTTCTTTTTACCCATCGCACGGCGTAGCATATCAGCACCGCCCAAACTATAGCCTGCCATCACCTGTGAGATTTGCATCACCTGTTCTTGATAGACAATAACGCCATTGGTGTTTTCTAAAATCGGCTCAAGATTGGGATGGTCATAAATGACTTCCTCGCGACCATGCTTACGGTCGATATACATCTCTACCATACCTGCATCGAGTGGGCCGGGACGATACAGCGCACACATAGCAATGACATCTTCGATATTGGTCGGTTGCAGTTTGGCCAGATACTTTTTCATGCCCATACTTTCTAGCTGAAAGACTGCTGTGGTTTTGGCATCTTGCAGCAGCTTATAGGCTTTGCTGTCATCTAACGGCAAATCTTCCAAAACTAAGGCAGGTACGTTTTCTTTTGCACGGCGTAAATTAATATTTTCAACCGCAGCGTTGATGACGGTTAAGTTACGTAGACCCAAAAAGTCAAACTTTACCAAACCGACAGCTTCTACATCGTCTTTATCGAACTGGCTGACGCGGTGACCTTCATCATCACAGTAAATGGCACTAAAGTCAGTGATCTTGTGCGGAGCAATCAATACACCACCAGCATGTTTACCGACATTTCGGCAGACGCCTTCAAGCTTAATCGCCATCTCCCAAATCTCAATGGCATCTTCATAATCCATATTGTCAGGATTAGAGATCAAGTCTTTGAGCTGTGGCTCTTGTTCAAGCGCTTGGCTCAAGGTAATACCAGGTGTTTTTGGAATCAGCTTAGATATTTTATTGGCCAAAAAGTACGATTTGCTTTGTACGCGTGCCACATCTCGCACAACAGCTTTTGCGGCCATCGTACCAAAGGTAATAATCTGGGAGACAGCATCACGGCCATAGGTCTGCGCAACATAATCAATAACGCGGTCACGACCTTCAATACAAAAGTCGATATCGAAATCGGGCATCGATACCCGCTCAGGGTTCAAGAAGCGCTCGAACAGTAGATCGTAATGAATCGGGTCAAGGTCGGTAATGTTTAGGGCATAGGCGACCAAGGATCCTGCACCAGAACCACGTCCAGGACCTACTGGTACGCCATTGGCTTTTGCCCAGCGGATAAAGTCCATGACGATTAGGAAGTAACCAGGGAAGCCCATAGATAGGATAATATCTAACTCATATGCGAGGCGCTCATCGTATCTCTGACGGAAGTCGCTCCAATTATCCGTACGTGCTTCGACAGGAAACAGCTTATCTAAGCGCTGCTCAAGACCGCGTTGTGACTCGGCACGGAAGAACGATTCAATCGTCTCGCCTTCAGGCACAGGAAAATCAGGTAGGACGTTAATACCAAGCGTTAGGGTAACATTGCAGCGTGTAGCGAGGCGCAAGGTATTGTCAATGACCTGCGGAATATCAGCAAATAATTGCTCCATCTGAGCTTGTGTTTTTAGATACTGCTCATCCGAGTAAGTCTGCGGACGGTTTGGATCAGCAAGGACATAAGAGCCTGCAATACACACGCGGGCTTCATGAGCATCAAAATCATCTTGCTCTAAGAAGCGCACGTCATTATGCGCAATGATAGGGATGTTGTGTTTGGCACCTGAATGGATGGCTGCTCTAATAAAAGCATCTTCGCCTGAACGATTGGTACGCTTGATCGCAAAGTACAAACGATCGTCAAATTTTGCCTGCCACTCAGTAAGTAGTTCATCAGCCTTTTCTGGCATCGAGCCGACCAATGCTTGACCCACGTCTGACTTTTCGGTGAGCAGTACAATCACACCTGCTGCATGCTCTAAGATATGACTGCGCTTAATAACCGGCGTGCCATGATTGATAGGATCAGCGCGACCTTCGGTAAACCCGAGCGATACAATACGGGTAATGTTTTGATACCCTTCGTTATTCATCGCGAGTAGGGTGAGGCGTGTGTCTTCATTATCCATGATGACTTCACTGCCAATAATAGGCTTGATACCCGCACCTAAGCAGGCACGATAAAACTTCACCGTGGCATATAAATTGGACAAATCGGTCAATGCCAACGCGCGCTGATTGTCAGCCGCAGCAGCTTTTACCAGCGGTTTGATACGCACGATAGAATCGGTGATGGAATATTCGCTGTGAATGCCAAGATGTACAAATGCCATAGAAGACTCTTACTGGTACGATCAAAGAAATAAGCTAGCGATAAAATAATTGATTATTATCAATCAATTATACTGATATCTAGAGGCCGATAAGACCTCGATAGCCATATTGATACGTTTTAAATGGGGTCGTCAATAATAGCATTATTTGCCGCAGACAGCCACAGGTTCAAAGGGTTTAATCTGCGTGAGTTAAGTCATTAAGGTATAAAAACTCGGTTATAGACAACAGCAAAAAGCCCTCAATATAACGAGGTATAGAGGGCTATGTGATTGATAATTAAAGTCAGTTTTTTAGTAACCAACCACTGCCGCATCGACAATACGTGGGTCAGACGAGCCGTAAACACCGTTTGGTGTGAGCATGATCGACTGTGTAGATCCCATCGCAGATTTTGGACTGACGGTATGACCCATTGACTCGAGCTTTTTCACTGTGTCGATATTCAGTGCTTTTTCAACGCGAATCTCATCAGATAGCCATTGATCGTGGATACGCGGCGCATGTGTTGCCTCAGCGATATTCATATCATGATCGATGACGTTGGAGATAATCTGAGTGACAGTCGTGATGATACGGCTACCACCTGGGCTACCAGTAACGATGTAAGGTTTGCTGTCTTTGAATACGAGCGTCGGACTCATAGAAGACAGTGGACGCTTATTGGCTTCCACCGCATTGGCATCGCCACCAAGTAAGCCGTAGCCATTTGGTACGCCCGGTTTGGCAGAGAAATCGTCCATTTCATTATTGAGCAGAATGCCTGTACCGTCCGCAACGAGACCAGTACCATAAGAGAAGTTCAATGTATAAGTATTGGCTATGGCATTACCTTCTTTGTCAACGATAGAGAAATGCGTAGTCTGATCACTCTCGTACGGCAGAGGATTGTTTGCTTTGATAGTAACTGCTGGCGTGGCTTTATTGGGATCAATCAACGTACGCAGTTTGTCCGCATAGGCTTGTGACGTTAAGCCGCTGGCAGGGACGTCAATAAAGTCAGCATCTCCCAGATACTCAGCTCGATCTGCATAAGCCAACTGCATCGCTTCGGCCATTAAGTGAATAGTCTGTGCGCTGTTTTGTCCGTAGTCTTTGAGCGGATAGCCTTCTAAGATATTTAAAATCTGCACGATGTGAATACCACCAGAGGAGGGCGGCGGCATAGAGACAATCTCATAGCCACGGTAGTCGCCTTTGACAGGTTCGCGAGCGATGGCTTGATAATTGGCCAAATCCTCCAGGCTCATGCTACCGCCTGCTTCATTAACCGCTTTGACCAGTTTTTGAGCAGTCTCACCCTTATAAAACCCATCTGTACCCTGTACCGCAATCCGTTTTAGCGAGCGGGCAAGCTCAGGCTGCTTTAAACGTTCACCTGGCTGATAAGCGCTGCCATCAGGCTTAAAAAACACTTTTTTGGTACTTGGCCATTTTTGCAAGCGATCACTCAAAGCAGTAAGCGACTCGGACAAGCCAGCGGTGACTTCTATACCGTCTTCAGCCAGTGCTATCGCTGGTGCCATAACTTGCTCACGGCTCATCGTACCATGATCTTCTAGCGCTTTTAGTAATCCTGCTACTGTTCCTGGCACACCAACGGCCAAGCCATGATAGCGAGATAAGTCGCTGACAGCATTGCCTGCTTCATCGAGGTACATATCGCGTGAGGCGCTACTTGGTGCTTTTTCACGGTAATCAAGCGCCACCGTTTTGCCTTGTTTGGCATCATAAATCATCATAAAACCGCCACCACCGATGTTGCCAGCCCGCGGTAAGGTCACTGCTAAAGCAAAACCCACCGCAACGCCAGCATCTACCGCATTACCGCCGTCCTTTAAAATCTGTAAACCGATGTCAGAGGCAAGCGATTCTTGGGTAGCGACCATGCCGTTTTTTGCCCAAACTGGATGATGAATGGCGTCTTCAGAATAAATAGCTTGGTCACTGTTAGTATTGTTAGCATTGTTCGATGTGGTGTTAAGGGTATTGGTCTTCGCTCGCGTGATGCGCTTGGTTTCAGAGAGTACTGTTGGACTATCAGCCATGATGGCCAAGTTTATGGCACTGGTATTGATTGATGTATTGTTGACCGTCGCATTACTTACTGAGGTCGTTGACTCTACAGCCTGTGTGGATATAGATAGCAGTAGTGTACTGGTAATGAGCACGACGCTAGATTTGAGTAAGGTATTAATTTTTGGTTTACGCTGCTGAGCGGTTCGATGGTGGCGAGATAATAACTGTGACATCGCAAAGTCCTTTTTACGCGAGTGGAGAGAATAGAGCTAAGAAATAGATAAGCCTAAATAGTAACGAAAATATGAAATAGTAGAAAGTTGTTTATTATCTTTTGTGGCGTACGCTTTTGTAGCGTTTAGCTATATCAGCTCTATTTCAGATAAACGGGGCTAATTTTCAAGTAAATGAAACTACTGATAAGACAACAGTTATATAGAGAAAATTATTTATGAATGAAGAAATTCTTTAAAAATATTCGCTAATATTACTAAATTGTAACGTCTTGTGATATAAATAACGGTACCAATGTACACTCATTATCGACTGTCTATTCATACAAAGAGATTACTATGTCATCACACCATATTAATAACCGCAATCGACAGCGCTACTCTGAGACTGCGCCTGCTTGTTTATCGAACACTGATCACAAAAACTATAATGATAACAATAATAACGGTCATCTATGTCCAACCGGTAAATTGACGTCTATCGCCTTGATGGTTGGTAGTGCTTCACTTGTACTCGCAGGTTGCCAATCAATTCCAGCCAGCTCATCTTCCAATCTGTCGTCGAATAGTAGCGCTTCTAGTACCATGATGGACTTTAGTGTCGCAAATGCCGCGCAGAGCCAACGTCAGGGTCAAGCCTTTACTGCCAGTCAAAATGCTCAGGCCGCGCGTTATGAGCAGCTGTTTGATCAAGAGAAGTATCCAAATACCGAAAACCAAGCCAAATCACACTTGTTAGCAGCCATTCGTCAGCACTTGGCGACCGAGCATGTCGCAGTCGCCACAGCCAACTATCGCTCAGCACCATTCATTGACCCAGATAGTATAGACGCAGGATCTAGTAGTTTGCTCAGAACGATCATAGAAACCTATGTGTATCAGCCTGAAGGTGCATATAGCGAAAGTGATGATGAGCCATACAATGATGACTATAACGATTATGATGACGCAAAAGATTCGATAGAGTCCGGCTATTCTAGTGATTATGATAAGTCTAGAGCAGAAGCTGAAGCTGAAGCTGAAGCAGAAAGAAGAGCCATTGCTGCTATATTGGCTGAAGCAGGGGAGAATGAGTCGACGAGCAGTGATACCAACAGCGATAACGAGTATGCCTACGATACAGCAGATGAATATAGTAGCGATGATTACAGTAGTGAGGACTATGATAATTATGATGAATACAGTAGCGGTGCTGAAGGTATGCTCTCAGGGATGTCGGGTTTAAGTCCCAAGTCAATGGCTGCAAAATATGAAGCCATGCAAATGGCAAAACAGCAAGCTAAGACAGAGACGGTAAATCGTGGCAGCCTACCAATGTCATCTACAGGTATGATTGGCAATATATTTGATATGTTCCACCGCACTCCTGAGCAAATAGCTGCATCCAATGCTTATCAGTATGAGCATTTAACATTCAATAGTGTCAGTCAATACCGTCCCAAGCAGCGCCAGCTACAAAGTGTCTATAGCTACGACTACGCCACACCCACGATTAGCTCGTCGATACAGATACCGTTAGCATTTGATTTTAATAATAGCAGTGTCGTAGTAGATCCATCGGCCATCATGCCGATTGTCGCACTTGTCAACCCTGAGAATACGCCACTACCAGCACAGATGACCTCGCATACGGTGAGTTTTGATTTACCTGAAAGTATCACGGCACAGTTGCCACCAGCGGTGCTCTACGATGCGGTGCTCAATGCGATACAGAGCAGCATGGCTGAGCTGGCGCCTGAGCATTTTAGCGCAGTAGATATCAGTGGTGACGCGTTTGCCAAAGAAGTCGGTGCGACTCGTGCAGTCAAAGTCTATTTCGGTAGCCAACAAAGTGGTGAAATGATTGGTAAGACGCTCAAATATGTGACGAAATCACTGCAAGAATACGTAGATGCCAATCCAGATAAATATCCTGATGGTGCCGCACTAAAGACAGCACTTGCTAAAGCGCAATTATACAATAAAGGCTATCAAAGCGCGGATGTCGGTTCGCTATTGCAGCTGATCGAAGCTATCGGTCCTATCTCTTTTAATCAAATCAACTACTATTACTTAGACAGCTCAGATCGACTACTGGCCAAGCAGCAACGTGTCAATATCGGTGGTGATTTGATGGGGTCGACCACAACCATGCTAAACCAAGTGCGTTACGATAAAGCCAGCTTTAACCGTCATGCCTTGACGCCATTGCTTACAGAGTCTTTTGGTCCAGATGCTATGCCTCCTATCGATGGCAATGCATGGATAGCTACACAGCGCGAGAAAAAAGACAGATTACAAACGGCCCGCTATGCACGCTACGACTATCAAGATAGCGGTGTCGAAGGTGCTTATAGCAGTGATGAATATGGTAACGATAATGACAATGGCGCAGACGCTGTCGATGAGAGCCGAGTTGACGATGCTCAAGATGATATGAATGAAAAATAGAAGCCAAATGACATTATCTCATTGCATTTACGCTCATATCTATTAAGGATAAAAAATGAAAACAGTACCTCACACCATTGCACAACGTCTGCCATGTAAGACTAAAAATAATCTGCTAATAACCAGCGCATTTTTGACAGGGGTGCTGTTGTTAACAGGTTGCCAGTCTACCAGTTTGGGCCAGTCCAACACGGCGGCTGTAAAACAAGCGCCTAGCGTTGCCAAAAAGACACTAGAAACAGCCCTGAAAAAACAGCGACGTCAGTCCTTTAGCTATCATAGCAATCTTGAGATTGGTAATAACCAACAATTTACAGATGCCGATGCCGATACTAATACTAGTACGGAGAAAATGGCGGCATCAGACTATGTAGATGAACACTGCGAAGAGGCACATGATCAAGCGTACGCCGCTCTAATCCTGCAAGCCGAACAGCAAAACAAAGATATCTTAGCGGTGGATTACGATACTAAGCGTGACAGCATAAGGCAGTCGTACTTTGAGTGCGTAGCTGCCTATCATGCATGGGATGACCATCAATACGATAGCGATGTAAAAGTAGCACCAGATTATCAAGCGCTATTTGATAATTATGAGGATAAACAAAGACCGTTAGATGTGAAGAAAGCACAGTTATTAGAGGAGTATCTACTAAAGCCGCTTTCTATCGACTCTCAAGGGATCTATCAACCGATGGCAGGCAAGGCTACGATGCTCGCTAGTGCGCAATATCAAGCACGTAATCATCACAGCAGTATCAACCAGCCTATTTATATGGATTTTAAAAACGGTGATATTTACCTATGGGCAGATAATTTTGCAATTCTAAACTCAGAATTGTTGGACAATAAACTCGGTACAAAATGGCAAAATAAGTGGTTAAAAATAGCCATTGATGATGGTACATTGCCTAAAGGATTTGGTGGTGAAGTGATAAAAAGCCACTTTGCGGCATTAGATGCGACTTATGATGCGGCTCCTGTCAGCCAGTTTAATTATGTTGCCCCTAACTCACTTGCTTCACTGTCTCCAAAGCTGCCCGCGCACCAGTTATCGGCTATGCTACCAAGCGATCAAATCATTCGCCGAGTACAAAGCTTTGGGGATTATCAAACGTCGCAACAGAAATATATGCAGATTTTCTACGATCGGATCAGTGAAAAATACCCAGAGCTGGTACAAGAACCCGAACCGATGACAGCGTTTGAGTCGATTCAAAATCCAAAGGCATTCACCAGTAAGTCTATTGTACAAAAAATACTGGCTATGATAAAAGATCAAATGAAAGAGGAAGCCACGACAGGTGAGACCGTTGCCAATACAGAAGTACAGGAACTATACGGGTTTGATAAGCGCGGTCAACTCACATGGGAGCACTTACGTCGTCAGTTAGATAACACTAGCGAAGCGAATAACAATAAGGGTATGAGGATAGATGTGTTGCAACAGTATTCCGCTATTAGCAATAAGGACTTAGTGTTTCCTAACCTACCAAGCAATGTGCAGTCGCCGAACGCTAGCAATAGCATTGATTTACGAAAGTATGCTCCAGAGCTGCTGCAATACTACCAAGATGGTAATGGCACGGCAGTAGGTAAGATGGTCTTTAACATGTTGCCGATGGTCAGAGAGCGTATTGGTTCGGTTGAGTAACTGATTAGAGTATTAATAAGTAAATAGAAAGCATTATTAGTTTTTGAACAGGATAATTTTGCATTAAAAAAAGCGCACCTATTAACGGCGCGCTTTTTCATTTTATACGTATACAGCTAGGTAAAATAACACTTTTCCGGAGTGGCTTATTACATACCTTGATGCTGTTTGTCATGGCCTTTACGGTCTTTTGAATGCTTGCGACCTTTTTCTTGTCTCTCTGATTTCATTTGTTCCATCTTTGCACGTTGCTCAGCAGTCAACACTTGAGCGATGGCATGTTGTGTTTGTACACGTTCGATAAAGCGTTGCTTTTCTTTTGCCGCTCTTTGATCAGCCAGACGGTTCAGAGCAGCAGTATTCAAAGTGCTAGCATTGGTCAGTGCTTGTATTTGCTGATCCATTTGCGCGCGTTCTGCTTGATGTGCTGCACGGTCAGCAGTGCGATCGCCACGTTTGTTTTGCATGATGGCTTTGATTTGCGCTTGCTGTGTCGCTGTTAGATCCAGTTTTGACATTGGGCCTCTCATCTCACCTTTTTTCATGCCATCTTTGTGGTTCTTTTGCATTTGCGCAGTTGGCGTTGTATCAGTGGTTGCGTTAACGCTGGTGCAAGCGGTCACTGTAAATATGCTAGATGCTGCTAATACTGAGCCTAATAGTAATTTTTTCATCATAATATCCTTGATTACATTGAGTTTGATTTCATAAGTACTAAATTTTTATCTTGCAAGTACCATCTGTTGAACGTTATCGCTCGTTATGGTAAGCCATCTTAGAAATGCAATACTTGCTGTTGATAGGAGTATATTACGACAGTTAAAGGTTACGAACATTTATGAAGTATTAAGAAAGGTAACGTTTCTGGTGAATTGGTAAGTGCTTGCCTGATAATATGGGTAACTAAACGAATTAAACCAATGAATGCTATCGAAAGTGAAAGGAGATAAGTGTGCCAAATATATTGATAGGCGATGATGACGAAGAGTTAACCCAGTTATTACAAGAGTATTTGCACAATCATGGCATTCAGTGTGATTGTGTCCATGATGGCGCCGCAGTCATACAACGACTCAAAGCGGTGGCACACGAAGATACGGTTTATGATTTACTCGTGCTCGATATTATGATGCCAAAACTAGATGGGTTAAGTGTGCTGCGCCAATTACCAAATATTATCGATATCCCAGTCATTATGCTGACAGCAAAAGGGGAAGAGATTGACCGTATTATTGGTCTAGAGCTGGGTGCTGATGATTATATTACCAAACCTTGTAACCCTCGAGAGCTGCTAGCGCGTATCAATGCAGTGATTAAACGCACCAATACGACCGCATCAGAGCATACTCCGTTGCCAGAAAGTCGTTTGCATCTCGATCAAAACCAACGTGCCTGTCAGATAGATGGGGTAACGCTACAAGTCACTGGTACAGAGTTTGATCTGCTCGTGGCCTTGCTCAAACAAAAAGGGGAGGTGGTCAGTAAAGCATGGCTGTCAGAAAATGTCTTGCAGCGTGAATTGCAGCCATTTGACCGTAGCCTCGATGTACATGTATCTCGCTTACGCAAAAAACTTCAACCTTTTCACGATGAACCAATAAAAGCGGTGCGTGGTAAAGGTTATCAACTGGTGCTGTAATGACGGACATATCGATGAAAGCTGCTGAGCAGACCCTCAAAAAAGCATCTAAGTTTAAGGTGCGCTTCACCTTGTTTTGGCGTTTGTTCTTGAGCCTATTACTGACGATTTTAATCACCTCTGTATTGTCTATCGTGGTAGAGCGCTGGTTGGCTGAAAAAGAGCTGACCTCTCGTATGGACGTACAAATTGACAGCCTATTGATAAAGCGTGAAGAGATGGTCGCGTCACTACGGGCTGGTGATGTAGAGTCTGTCAGGCAGATGTATCGTCAAGACCGCCAGTTGATGAATCAAATCAGAGTCTATGATGAGCAGGGCGCTATTATATTCCCGCGTTACCGTGACAAAGACGATCGCGCGCAAGGACAGTTGCAAAGTGGTCGGCAGCTAATGGATCGTGCGATACAACCGGTGCGACCAGTGTCGCCTAGACCGCCTAGAGTAGAGAATAACGTTTATGGTGTAGAAGGCCGCAATGCTGACAATAGACTGCGTGAGCACGACAATGAGATACCAAAAGATGAGCCGTCTTTTTGGCAAAAATTCTTAAAGCCGAGAACGGCAAGTAGTGCCGCAGTAGCTGATATCGATACTCGTCCTGAACTGGCCGATATGTCTGTTGAATTACCTGATGGCCAGTCAATCATCATACAGTTGCGTCCGCACTTGCGTTTTTCAGACGTAGTAGAGATACAGCACGGTAATTTTCCAATACGTTTGCTATTGATTGTTATCTTTAGCGTATTGGTCTGCATATGGCTCAGTCGTACGCTAACCCAGCGGATTGGCCGTGTACAAAATACCGTACACCGTATGATCGATGGTAATTATCAAGCCAATCCAGAACTGTCCAAGATGGGCGATGATGAATTGGGGTTATTAGCCAAAGACGTTGCTCATCTATCGACCAGACTGGTTGACAGTGAGCTTGCACGTAAGCAAATGCTTAGTGATATCTCACATGAGCTGCGTTCGCCACTTGCTCGTCTGGATGTCGCGACTGAACTGACTCGAGACTTTGCGCCCAATGCTAACCGTTATCTAGACCGTATCGATAAAGAATCTACACGAATGAATGAGCTAATTGAGCAAATCATTCATATTCAGTCTCTACAAATGCAGCAATACACCGTTGATAATTTGGAAAGTGAGGCAGTCGACATATCCGACATCATTAGCAATATCGGAGAGGATGTCTGCTTTGAGTTTCAACATAAAGACGTACATTGGCAATGGCAACCGCCTGTAGCCTCAGCGTTAGATAGTTTGGAAGGATTTTGGACAGTTCAAGGTAATGCAGAGCAGTTGTATAGCGCGCTTGAAAATGTCATTCGCAATGCTTTTATGCACACGGCAGCGGGTTCGACAGTGATTGCGGAAATCAAAGCAATACAAATGGACAATAAGGCACCAGCTGTTCAAATTAATATAACAGACGAAGGTGGCGGTGTGGCAGACAAAGACTTAGAACGTATTTTTCATCCCTTTGTGCGGCTCGATACTGCTCGGCATCGTGATACTGGCGGCTATGGTCTTGGATTGGCTATTGTCCATGCTGTAGTCATGGCGCATAAAGGATATATCAATGCTCATAATCGGCAAGATGGTATCCAAGGGTTGGTGGTTCAAATAGTGCTACCTAGCAGACAAAAAGATAAATAATGTAGAAACAATTTATGTAACCAATATGCGCTTATCATGTATTTTTAATGTGTATAAGCGCATATTTAGTAATAGATAAAAGCTGACTCTTTTTAAAATCGACGTAATTTATTATAAATAGAAAAAAATTAAAAGTAATTATATTTGTTTATATGAATATAATAGACGAACGGTATTAAAACATGGATGAACGGTATTGTCTCTCTGTATATATTCGGTAATACTAATATATACAGAGAGTGATAAAGATTATACAAAACAGAACGTCTTATTCCTTAAAGACTACTACAACTATTATTTGAACAAGGTCTCGTTATTATAAGCTTATAACTCGTTTTATTTTGTCACATCGTCTCTCTGACATAGATCTTATCTCTGATTTTTTAAATCTGACAAGTCTGTAAGGGAGTACGCATCATGAACCGCATCTATAAAGTCATCTGGAACGAAGCCTTAAGTTGTTTTACCGCCGTTGGTGAATACGCGAAGGGACGTGGCAAATCTTCCAAATCTAGCGTTAGCTCTAACGCTACCATCAATACAACGTCTAACCTGTCCGTTATCCGTACGATACGTCTGAGCACCATAGCGCTTGGGCTACTAGCTGCTGGCTTTGGCATGCAGGCAAATGCATTGGGTACTTACTTTGCTGGAGACGACCCAACACCTAGAATACATACCAATTCATTCCTTCATCAAACACTAACGGTGCAGGGTGGAGAAACGGTCATTGGTGATCCAAATACCAAAAATATCAGCGTGACTGCCAATAGACATGATAAGTCGTTAACGATAAAGCTTGATGAAAATATCGACTTAGGGACTGATGGCAGTCTCAAAACGGGTGATACTTTAGTTGACAATTCAGGTATTAAGATTACAGCCATAAATCCAGCCAATAGTGTCACTTTGAGCAGTAGTGGTCTAAACAATGGTAATAATAAAATCATTAATGTAGCCGATGGCGACGTTATGGTAGGGAGCAAAGATGCAGTTAATGGCTCGCAGCTTCATAGCTTAGCCAGTACGGTTGCGGCTAACAAAACCAAGTACTACAGTGTAAACAGCAGCGCCACAGGGTTGTTAACTAACGAAAACAATGATGGTGCAACAGGCTACAATGCGATGGCTATGGGTGGCAATGCCAGTGCATCTGGTAGCCAAACGATAGCCATTGGTAGTGGCGAGAGTGGTCAGCACACGACTGCATCAGGAGAACAATCCATCGCTATTGGTGCAAATGTTGTCTCAAAAGGTAGCTCTTCTATTGCTATCGGTGGTGACGATTTGAATGCTGCATCCGAAGCAAACACCGATGGCACAGCTAATGTTGGCCAAAACAGTGGTAGTGTTAATACGGTGTTTAGATCTTACACTGGTCGAGATCTTGTTGAACCAACACAGTATGATAGGAATACTGAAGCTGCAGGTGCAGCCTCCATAGCTATTGGCTCAAAGGCGCTATCTACAGGAGACTTGTCTACCGCTATTGGCGTGCAATCTAGTACAGCAGGTATTGCAGCTTCCGCCTTTGGTATTGGTGCATCAGCGAGCAAGGATGGTTCTGTCTCTCTAGGTGCCGGCGCTCAGTCTAATACTCAAGATGGCGTGGCGCTAGGATCACAATCTGTAGCTAACGTTGCAGGTGGTGCGCTTGGGTTTGCTCCATCAAGTGCTAGTGTCATAGACAAAGCAGCTATTACAGCAACTAATAGTACAGGTCTTGGTGCAGTTTCTGTTGGTAGCTCTACTAATGGTACTCGCCAAATTGTAAATGTCGCAGCAGGTACTCAAAACAGTGATGCAGTAAACGTATCTCAATTAAAAGCGTTAGATACTATCGTTGCTGGCATTGATTTCCCTATCCGCTCTGGCAGTGCACAGCCATACACCACGTCAGTAACAGGTACTGACGCTCTTGCCGTTGGCTCGAATGCCAATGCAAAAGGTAATAATGCAACCGCTGTTGGAGAGAGCGCATTTGCAAACGCAAATGCAACCGTTATCGGTGAAGGTGCGCGATCTTCGTTCAATGGCTTTGCTGGTGGTCAGGAGGCCAAAGCGGGTGTTAATTCAGTGGCGATAGGTCAAAGAGCCACAAACGGAACCGCAAGTCGTGCGGTTGCGATAGGCTATGAAGCAAAAGCAACTGCCCAAGACACTATTGCACTTGGTCTTGATGCACGAGCTGAAGCGTTAGGTAGTATTGCACTAGGTAAAGGTTCTAGAGCAAATGCTCTAAACAGTGTCGCTTTAGGTCAAAACTCTATTGCAGCTGTACAAAGCGGTGCATCTTTCTTAACCAATGTTGCGGCTGATGCCAATAACGGCACCGTCTCAGTAGGCGCTGTTGCAAGCGAACGTCGTATCGTCAACGTTGCAGGTGGTTCAGCAGATACGGATGCAGTGAACGTATCTCAGCTAAAAGCTGTTACAGACATTGCTAATAGAGGCTGGGATATCAGTGCACAAGGTGATGCTACCACTGCAAGTACTGTAGGACCTGGCGACTCAGTTGACTTTAATAGCAAAAATAGCAATATCACTGTTTCTAAAGACACTACTAGTAATGATGTCTCGTTCGAACTCAACAACAATTTAGACCTAGGTAATAACGGTAGTGTAAGAATGGGCTCAAGCTCTCCATTCGATTTTGGTGATACAACGACACTTGATCGTTCTGGTCTTAAAACAGGTAACTCATACTTTAGTACTACCGTTGATGGTTTAGGTGTTAGAACGGGGAATAGGTTTGTTAATACAAATGTTAGTAGTTTAGGCGTTGCTGTATCAACGCCATTTTCTAAAACTCTTCTATCTAGTAATGGTCTCAATATTATTGGTGGTCCAAGCGTAACAAAATCTGGTGGTATCAATGCTGCCAACAGAAAGGTCGTAAATGTTGATGATGGCACTCAGGCTAAAGATGCTGTCAATGTCAGTCAGCTCAGCAGTGCCTCTGCTGCTGCTAAAACAGAGGTCGCCGCAGGTACTAATATTGCGGGTGTTGTGAAGTCTACAGGTGGTAACGGTCAAGATGTCTATACTGTTAATGCAGATGGCGTTACTGCTTCAGCAGGATCTGCAGCTGTCACAGTTACCGCAGGTGAAAAAGATGATACAACTAACACGACCGATTACGCTGTTGATTTAAGTGCCGATAGCAAAGCCAGTCTAGTTAAAGCAGACAGTGCTATGCAGACCATTGTTGCCCAAATAGACGGCGTTGATGTTAAAACGCTTAATCAAACGGATAATACGGCTAATTTCCTAACGGGAGATAACATTGTTCTTAATGCTGAGGATGGTGGTATCAAAATCGCTACAAAAGAGGATGTTACTTTTACTAGTGCTAGCTTTGCTGATAGTACAGTTCGTGTGAATAGTGAAGGTCTTGATAATGGTGGCAATAGAATCGTCAATGTAGATGATGGTCAGGGAGATACAGATGCCGTCAATGTTAGACAATTAAATGCAACCAACAATACAGTGGACCTAGGACTGAACTTCACAGGAGATGATACAACCGTTGTCGTCAATCGCAAGTTGGGTCAAACGTTGACACTCCAAGGAGGCGCGACAGAGTTAACTGAGAACAATATCGGTGTGATCGCTGATGAAGAGGGCAATCTAAACGTTAGATTGGCTGAAGATGTCATGCTTGGTAAGAACGGTAGCGTGAGAATGGAAAGCACTGTGCTTAACAATGCAGGCGTCACTATCGCTGATGGTCCTAATCAGACCATTACGTTAAGCAACGAAGGTCTTGATAATGGTAATAATAGAATTATCAAAGTTGATAAGGGAATTGCCCCAACCGATGCCGTAAACTTTGCACAGCTCACTATGACTAATGATGAAATCGCTAAAGGCATCAAAATTGGTGACGGCAATAGTGCCAATGATCAGCAATTTTCGCTAGGCGATACCATCAATGTCACAGGAGATAACAATCTGACTACTGTCGCTTCTGCGACTGGCGTCCAGGTGAAACTGAATAATCAGTTAGACCTCGGAGATAATGGCAGTATACAGATAGGTAATAGCATCATGAGTGATGCAGGCTTTACCTTCGTTGGAAATGGCGTGAATAGAATGGTTTCGCAGGTCTCATTGAGTAGCCGTGGTCTAGACAATGGAGGTAACACCATTCGCAACGTTGGGGAAGGTGTGCTAAATACGGATGCTGTCAATGTTGGGCAGTTAAAAGATGTCGCCATTGCCTTGGATCAAGGTTGGGGCATCACCGCTCAAGGTGATATCGCTACCATGGTAAAACAAGGAGATGCCGTCGACCTCAGTAGTAAAGACGGTAATATCAAGGTATCTCGGAAATCAGTGAGTGATGTCGCTGCTCTTAATGGTAGTCCATCACTACAAGCTGTAGCCATACCTACCAGTGCTAATGACATTAGCTTTGATTTGAACCCAGATATTACTTTGAATAGCGTAACCACTGGTGGTACGGTTATGAATGACAATGGACTGACCATTGCAGGTGGCCCAAGCATCACGAAAAGTGGTATTGATGCCGCTAATACCAAAATTACCAACGTTCAAAATGGGGAAGTTTCGGCGACAAGTCAGGACGCCATAAATGGTGGTCAGCTTTATGCCCAAGGCACTGGTATCAGCAGTATTATCGGTGGTGACACTGTTTATGATGCTGAGAGTGGTACTTTTACCAACAGTGATATTGGTGGAACGGGTGAAAGCAATATCGATGGAGCGATTGCTTCTATCAGACAAGGCACGATTGAAATTAGTGAAAATGTTCAAATTAACACAGAGAGCATTACCACTAATACAACCAATATCGCGACCAATACGACAAATATTGCTACGAATACTAGCAATATCACGACCAATACCACGAATATCAAAACCAATACGGATAAGCTAGATGCTGGACTCAATTTTGGCGCAGACAGTGGTGCCAATATCAACAAACCAATTGGCGATGGTAGCGTCCTCAGCTTCACTGGTGGTAATAACATCACCACTACAGCAGATGGTAGTAGTATTAAGTTTGATCTAAACGGTAATATCAGCGTTGACAGTGTCACAGTTGGGACAACAATTATCAATAGTGAGGGCATCAGTATGCAAGATGGGCCAAGTATGACGTCTCAAGGTCTATATGCTGGTAACCAACGTATGACTGGTGTCGCCGAGGGGGTCGAAGCAACAGACGCCGTCAATTATAGTCAGCTTAGCGCGCTTGATAGTCGACTCAATAATAATATGAGCGATCTTGGCTACAAAATCGACGAAGTAGAAGACGATGCAAACGCAGGTATTTCAGCCGCGATGGCAATGTCGGCAATGCCTCAGGCTTATATCGCAGGTAAGTCACTGATTGGTGGCGGTGTCGGTACCTATAATGGAGAGAGTGCTGTAGCAATTGGTTTCTCTAAATTATCTAACGACGGTCGCTGGGTCATTAAGGTAAATGGTTCGGCAGATACTCAAGGAAACGTAGGCGGCGCAGTGGGTGCAGGTTTCCATTTTGACTAACAAAACCTCTCAATTGTAGCTATCGGTAGACTATAAAAAAGCAAGACATCTAATGTTTTGCTTTTTTACGGCTTAAAGATAAACAATTGATGCAGCAATAATGTCGATGAATCAAAATAAGCGCTTGTAAATTGTGTCTCACAAGCGCTTATTATTTATAATTAAGGGCTTCTATATTCTGAACATTGCACCATTCGGTTTCAGTCCAACATAGGCCATACCTGCTTGATTCATCCAGTGAGGTTGAATAATGCCATGCTGCAAAATCGCATGAATATCTCTATGCGCCCTTTCTATCTTATGCTTTTTATATAGGGAGGCTGTGCCTGCGACTGCGTAAATTTCAGATACTATGTCACGAGCTTCTCTTGCGCCTTCACAAGAAGCGGCCCATACATCTGCAAGCTGTATATCAGTAAAGGTGTTCTGCTGCTGTGCCTCTTCCCATAGTACCTCGACACTATGATGCAGTTGGGCGCGTTTTGATGCTAGTACTGTTTTACTCTTAGCAATGGTAGCCTGTACCGTTGCACGGTCGCGTAGATCCGGACTCTTACCAGGTGTTACTCTTTCAAGGCACATATCAACCAAGTCATCCATGGCGGCTTTTAATACGCCTAGCGCCATAGCTGCACAGCCAGCAGCATTGATACAACCAATAGGCAGTCGACTGTAGGCAGTATCGACAGCCACAGGACTATCAAAGTCAACTGCATAAGCCTCTTTGACAAAAGCGTCTTTAACAACGATATCGTGGCTACCTGTGCCATTTAGGCCGCCCACATCCCACGTATCAATGATTTTTACATCTTTCTTGGGAATAAAAAATAGCTTTAAATTTGCACCTGGGCCAAGAGTCGTAGGAGAGCCTTCGGAGATAACGAGACAACGTAGCACAAACCAGTCAGCCAATTGGCATCCAGAGACGAGTGTCCATTGTCCTGATACCATATAGCCATTATCTACTGTTTGGGCCACGCCTTCAGGACGTGCGGAATTGGCATAAATATGAGAGGGGTCGCTGTATACTTCTTTCATGCTGGATTCATCCAAAAATCGACCGAATGTACAGGCCAAATGGTTGTTCCAAACGATCCAAGCAACGGAGGCCTCAGCACTGGCCAACGTCTCATAAGTTTTTAGCGTTTCTACTGGGTTGCCTGCCCATCCTCCTAATGATTTAGGCAGCCCCATTCTAAATAATGCAAATTCTGAAAGTTTATTGACTACCACGGGTGCAATTTTTCTAGCGCTTTCTGTTTCATCTCTGAACATGATTGCTGATGCATAAATCTTGTTTGCTGCATCCGATGGTAGGGTGGTTATCTCTGCTGAGGATATATCATTCATATTGTTCAACCTTATTGTGATGAATAAGACAGTACTTTTTTCTACAGCTAATAAAGTACAAATTTGAGCGATGACAAATGCTTATATAAAGAATAACCAACAGCTGCCTACCATACAACCGTTAATATGAATATATTAAAAATTATATTGTAAAAATTGAATAAATAATAATCAATGAGGCAAAGTTAAGCGATAAAGCTAGAGGTTAAGCTGCGAAAATATGAAGGTGTGAAGAATAAAGCTAGACCAAATATTAAGTGTTAATTTTAAGTCACTTAATATTTGGCTGAGAAGATAAATATTCTATAAAGATAGGTATCCTATAAAAACTGTCTTAAATTAGGCATCACGTTTCGGCGCATCAGGCTGCATCATAGGGTCGGCATCTGCAAATGCCTTTAGTGTACGGCAATGAGTATCAATGGCGACGATATTGGGATAAGCGCTCAAATCTACTTTGAAGCGGCGAGCAGAAGAGACTTGCGGAGTCAAATGACAATCTGCGAGAGTAGGACTGTCCCCATAGCAGAACTGTCCGCGATTATTATCCGCCGCCAAACGTGTCTCTAAAGCGGCAAAACCTTCACTGATCCAGCGATTGCACCATGCAATCACATCTTCCTCGTTTACTGACAGCTCATTACGCAGGTACTGCAAAATGCGGCGATTATTAATTGGATGGATGTCGCAACCAATCATGGCACTCAGCGCGCGTACCTGCATACGCCCAGCAGCATCTTTAGGTAATAGTGCGTGCTCAGGGTAGACCTCTTCTAACCACTCCAAGATAGCTGGACTTTGATATAATAATAAATCGTCAGCTTGTAGGACAGGTACTAATCCTTGCGGATTAATGGCTTTAAAGGCAGACTCTAACTGTTCATCCTGAGCCAGATTGATCGTGATATCATCGTAATCTAAGCCTTTTAGGTTCATAGCGATACGAGTACGGTAAGACGTGCTACTACGAAAGTAGCCATAAAGTGTCATCATGATTCATGTCCTTATATTGATGTGTTTTTATAAAGATAAACATTATGAAGTAAGATCTGTATCTCAGTGATATTTGATCGGGTAAACCCTTATTGAACAAACCATTATCAAGCAGACCGTCATTAAAAAATAACCAAGCACACCAGAATCGAGCAAATCATGCCAGCAGACAAAACCCTTATAGACAGCTCTATCACCAGTAAAAACCAAAGTGGAGTTCAGTCGCTTGAGATTGGGCTGTCGATACTCGATGTGCTGATCGACCGTAATGAGCCTATGATGCTAAAAGATATCGCTGAAGCCATGCAAATGCACCCAGCAAAATCCCATCGTTACTTGGTTAGTCTCATCCGCAAAAACTACGCGCGTAAGCTTGATGATGGTCGCTATGGGCTCGGCGATAGAGTCAATGCATTGGCATCACTAGGACATACTGGACTCAACCAAAACAATCTTTTGGCACGTCTCACACAAGTGGCTAATGAAATCAAAGACACGTTAAACTGCGGTGTGCAAATCGCTAAATGGTTTAGCGAAGGCCCCATTATTATTCAGTCTGTTGAGCCAGACAGTCCGATTAGTATCATTACTCGCATTGGCTCACGTATGCCTTTGACGACATCGGCCACAGGGCAGTTATTTGCCAGTTATCAACCTGATGCCGTCATTCAGCCATTGGTCACAGCTGAGTGGCATACGAGTAATACCGTCGCAGATATGACCGAGAAGTGGCAGCACTTTACCCAGCTACAGGCCAAAATTCGTACTCAAGGCTATGCGACAGTGACGGGCGATATGCTCATGGGGATCAACGCCATTACGATACCTGTCATATTGCCGCAGTTTGCCAGTAGTGCTGCTAAACCATCCACAAGTAGTGACAAAATTTCTGGTGAAGATCTATTGCTAGAATATGCCATCACTATCATTGGAACGACAGAGCAATTGCCTATGAGTGAGCAACATAATGTGGTTAAGCAAATACTGGCGATAGCACAGCGTTATCAAATTGCATAATTAAAGTATTTTTAGAGACCTTATTTCTAAAAATACTCTAATGTTCTGTGTCAATCATCGACAGGAGCAACTTCGCGTGCTTCGGCCAACTCATCACTATGCAAAAACTGTGTATGTGCAGGAGCGCGTTTGGTACGAGACCACTCATCTAGCATGTCTTGCTTGATAGCATCTGTAATCATAGATACTTTGTCTTCTGAGGTTGGATCGTCATAGGTTAGTTCTAGACGATGACCATTGGGATCAAAGAAGTAAATCGAGTGAAAGATACCGTGATTGGTCACGCCAATGACATCGATGTCTGCATTTTCTAAATGCTCTTTGGCAACAATTAGCTCGTCACGGTCCTTAACCTTTAGCGCTAAATGCTGCACCCAGCTTGGGGTGTTAGGATCAAAGCCCATCTCAGGTTGGTTGGGTACTTCGAAAAACGCTAAGACATTGCCATTACCAGCGTCCAAAAAGACGTGCATATAGGGGTCAAAGGCTTTTGTCGAAGGCACATGGTCTTCTGCGAATGCTAAAATGAAATCCATGTTTAGATTTTTTTTATACCATTCGACAGTTTCTTTGGCATCTTTGCAGCGGTAAGCCACATGATGAATCTTTTCAATGGTAAAGCTCATATCAAACTCCTTTTGATAAGGCGCGTCACTCATTTGGCTGTATTCACATAACGATGAGTAGGTGAACACGTTTGTCTTCCTATCAGCCTGCATGAGAATTTTCACGCCTATTTTGCTATTTCTCTGTCTATGTTGTTTTTAAATACTATTTATCAATTAATACTTTCCAAATACTACTTGTCAAAATCAAAGCTCAGCGCTGGTAATACCTTGCCGCGTACTTCACCAAAGCCAACACGGATGCCGTCTTTTTCGCTATAGCCTTTCATGATAACCGTGTCACCATCTTCGATAAAGCTGCGTGTTTCGCCACCTTTTAGCGTGACTGGTTTGGTAGCGTTCCAAGCAATCTCTAGCATTGAGCCATAAGAGTCAGGCGTTGGCCCTGAAATCGTACCTGAGCCCATCATGTCGCCAACTTCAACTTTGCAGCCAGTGATGGTGTGGTGGGTAAGCTGCTGTGCCATTGACCAGTACATGTATTTGAAGTTGGTCTCACAAATGACTGTCGCTGTTTCCGAATTTTCAGGTAGTAACTCAACTGACAGATTGATATCAAAGCTGTTATCGCTCGATTTTTCATTTAAATAAGCGAGGGGCTTGGGTTCTTGAGTTGGGCAAGCTGTTTTAAACGGAGCCAATGCATCCATAGTGACAATCCAAGGAGAAACCTCGGAGGCAAAGGTCTTGGCATTAAATGGACCTAATGGCACGTATTCCCATTTTTGGATATCTCGGGCTGACCAGTCATTGAGCAACACCATGCCAAAGATATGATCAGCGGCATCATCTACGGCGATTGGCTGACCGATATGATTACCTTTACCAACGACAAAGGCGGTCTCTAGCTCAAAATCTAAGCGCTTACAGGCTGAGAAGATAGGACGCTCATCAGGGCTAGGCTTTAGCTGACCAGATGGACGTACGATATCCGTCCCGCTAACAATGACGGTACTGGCGCGTCCGTTATAGCCAACTGGCATTTCGGTCCAGTTAGGTAGCAGGGCGTTGTTTGGATCACGAAACATGGTGCCGACATTGGTCGCGTGCTCTTTCGATGAATAAAAATCGGTAAAGCCCGGTACTTGTACTGGCAGGTGCATGGTGACGTCTGCTTGTTTAAACAGCGCCTTTTTTTGCAAGTCGGCATTGTCACGTAACGTGTCATTGTCATTAGATAGTAGCGTTTGAATAGTCGAGCGTGCCTGCGTCCAATTTTCTCGACCAGAATTAATAAAAGCATTTAGCGTGGATTGGTCAAAATACGGACCACCGTCTAAACTTAATAATCCTTCGGCTTCGAGTACAGATAGATCCAGTACATGCTCACCAATGGCAACGCCTGCACGGCGCTTGTTATCACCAGCAGCGTCTTTGGTTTCGCTAAAGATGCCATAAGGGAGATTGTGAATAGAAAAGTCAGAGTCAGTAGCGATATCGATAAAAGAGGTGAGGGTGCTGTCAGTCGTTGACATGATTTGCTCCTTGCTAATATAAATTATGAATTACGTTATAATTAATAACTTACGTATAATGTAATTTATTGATATATGGATTGCAAGTTTTTTATGAAACGTCCAACGTCTTTTGTGAAAAGCTACTTTGAAAAGTGGTTGTCGTTGTTTTGACTAAAGGGTTTTAGCTAAACGGTTCTGACTAGATGATTTTGACGAAATAATTTTGATTAAATGCTAGGCACAAAAAAGGCCGAGCAATCGCTCAGCCTTTCTTATCCGCGTTCATTTTTTATAAAGTTACATATTGAGTAACATGGCTTACGTGGTTTAATCAGTCTTTTAGGACGTCTGCCATCGCATTGGCCACATAGTCGATGTTGCTGGTATTCAGTCCAGCTACACACATACGTGAGTTAGAGACTATATAGATACCAAACTCGGTCTGTAGGCGTTCGACTTGCTCAGGCGTCAAGCCAGTAAAGCTAAACATACCGTTTTGACGAGTGATGTAATCAAAGTTACGGTTAGGGATTTTAGCTTCTAATACCGATTTTAGCTTTAGGCGCATCGCTTTGATACGGTCGCGCATTGCATAAACTTCGCCAACCCACTGCTCATGTAGTGTTTCATCGTTCATAACGATATCGACCACACGTCCACCATGTGATGGCGGGCTTGAGTAGATACGGCGTACGGTCGCATTTAGCTGACCGAATACGCGCTCGGTTTCGTCTACGGTTGGGCATACAACTGATAGGCCACCGACACGCTCACCGTATAGCGACAAGTTTTTAGAGAATGAGTTGCTAACAAACAATGGCAAGCCCATCTCAACCGCTTTACGAATAGCGTAAGCATCGCTGTCCATGTCTTCGCCAAACCCTTGATAAGCGATGTCCATGAATGGAATTAGCTCACGCGCCTTCACGACGTTGAGTACAGTATCCCATTGCGCTTGGGTCAAATCCATACCGGTTGGGTTATGACAGCATGGGTGTAGCAAGACGACGTCATTTTTGTTTAATGTTTCAAAAAACGCAATCATTTCATCAAATTTGATGCTGCTGTTGGCTTTGTCGTAGTATGGGTATTTACCGACTTCTACATCAGAGCCTTCAAAGATAGCAATATGGTTGCCCCATGTAGGATCGCTCACATAGCACTTAGCTTGTGGGAACCAGTCATGAATAAATTCAGCACCAACTTTCAACGCGCCAGAACCACCGATTGTAGCGATAGTAGCGACCAAGCCATCTTTTAAAATCTGGGCGTTTTTACCAAACAGTAATTCCTGACAGCCTTTACGGTGGCCTGGCAGACCTGCCATTGGTAGGTATGGACGCGGTGCGATAGGATCAGCAATACGCTCTTCGGCTGTTTTTACACAGTCGAGTACAGGCAATACGCCATTCTCATCATAATAAATACCAATACCTAAATTGACCTTGTTAGGATTGCTATCTGCTGAGTATTTTTCCATAAGACCTAAGATTGGATCACCAGCGTAATAATCGATACGTTCAAACATGCCATTTCCTTATAAAAATATAAATCGAGCAGCCGAAAATCATAGAGCAAATCGCGGCTGAACTCAACACGAGAGTGGGTTATATGAGGCAATTAATAAAATAAATAGCCAAATAGATTGTTTATCCATCTATCAAGCGCATTTGACATGCTATACGTCATTCGTTAGACGATGATTCAGAGTGATGTAGGTCGTTATAATGAGACGCAAAATAGGTTTGCAAGAACTGCTTAAAAGCAATGGTCGCCGGAGAGAGCGCCCGTGAAGCACGTTGATAGATAAAAAATTGCCGCATTTTAACTGGTTGAGTGAGTGGTCGCATCAGCAGACCATTGGCGCTGACCCAATCAATAACTTCAGGCATATAGGGCAGACACAGCGTGATACCAAAGCCTTGGCGCGTCATCTCAAGCGCGGTGGACATAAAGTTCACCTTGTATCGAGCTTGTTGAACGTGAGCGGAGATAGAGTCGTCGAGCTCTGCGGTTACTTGATCTAGGAACGGACCTTGTAAGGTAATTAGTGGCGTTTCTAATAAATCTTGCCAAGTAATTTCGTCTCTTTGTGCCAGTGCATGATTGTCTGGCATAACCACGCAAAATGGTAGCTGATATAATAAGTCAGCCCTGATGTCATCTTCAGTTTCTATAAAGCCAAGCTCGGTGCCAACGCCTAAATCGACTTCGATATCTTGAATATGCTTGAGCAAGTTTTCTGCTGAACAATCCAATAGTGAGACGCCGATATTTGGATATTCTTTGGCAAACTGGGCAATGACGGCAGGTAGGGAAGATGCTGCAAACTGTGATACCGCCAAGCGCACCTGACCTTGGGCCAAGCTGGTCAAGCTACTTGCTTCATTTTCAAAAAGCTGCATTTCATTCAAGATACGCCGCGCTTGTGGTAGTAGGTGCCGTCCTACTGCTGACAGAGACAACTGGCGAGTGGTGCGATCAAACAACACGATACCGAGGCCAGTCTCTAGTTCTTTAATCAATCCACTAACAGCAGATTGAGTCAAACACATCTGTTCGCTGGCACGAGTAAAACTGCCGTTGTCAGCGACTTTGATAAATGCGGTCAATTGGCGAATGCTGATATTCATAAGTAAACCTGATAAATAAATCATAAAAAACAATTAGTCTTATAAATAAAGCTAATCTAATATAAATACAACGTCAACAATAAAGATTGATTATTAATCGTTTTATAGACTTTCGCTAATAACTGACTTTTTACCATCAATTGAAATTAAGGATAATTACAATGGCAGATTTATTTGATAACCCAATGGGACTAAATGGATTTGATTTTGTCGAGTTTGCTTCTCCGCAGCCTGATGCAGTCGACGCATTGTTTAAGCAGCTTGGTTTTGCCCATGTCGCCAATCACCGTTCGAAAGACGTTGCTCTATATCGTCAAGGTGATATCAACCTTATCCTAAACCGCGAACCAAAAAGCCAAGCCAGTTACTTCGTTGAAGAGCATGGCGCTGGTGCTTGTAGCATGGGCTTTCGGGTAAAAGATGCCAAAAAAGCGTATGAGCGTGCGGTTGAAATGGGCGCGCAGCCAGTAGATGTACCAACTGGGGTGATGGAGCTTAGATTGCCTGCTATTAAAGGCATTGGCGGCTCACTAATCTATTTGATTGACCGTTATAAAGATGGCGAATCTATCTATGACGTCGACTTTGAGTTCTTTGCAGATATCGACAGAAACCCTGTCGGCTATGGCTTCAAAGTTATCGACCATTTAACGCACAACGTCTATCGTGGACGCATGGCGTATTGGGCAAAATTCTATGAGCGTATCTTTAATTTCCGCGAGATTCGTTACTTTGATATCAAAGGTGAGTACACAGGACTAACCAGTAAAGCCATGACCGCACCTGATGGCAAAATCCGTATTCCACTGAATGAAGAAGCCAAACAGGGCGGTGGTCAAATCGAAGAGTACCTAATGCACTTCAATGGCGAAGGTATTCAACATATTGCGCTAGCCAGTGATGACTTGTTTGCCAGTATCGATAAGCTAAAAGCGGCTGGTATTCCGCTTATGACCGCACCAAATGCAGCCTACTATGAAATGCTGAGCGAGCGCTTACCAAACCATGGTGAAAATGTCGCCGACTTGCAAACGCGCGGTATCTTGTTAGACGGTACGACAGAGGGCGGTGCACCGCGTCTGCTACTACAGATTTTCTCTGAAACTATTTTGGGTAGCCCAGTGTTCTTTGAGTTTATTCAGCGTAAAGGTGATTATGCCGATGGCTTTGGTGAAGGTAACTTTAAAGCGTTGTTTGAGTCGATAGAGCGCGACCAAGTACGTCGCGGCACAGTCGGTCAGCCAGAGACTGAAACCCTATAATATTATCTAACGCTTAGACCACATTTAATCAATGGACAATACAAAAGGAGTTTGTGTTGTCCTTAATAGGAGTATTACCTACAAGCACGACTGCAAAGGTAATGCTCTCATTGCGATAAAAGGAATACAGGCATGGAACGCCTATCACAGATAGATTCTCTTAATACTGCCATCGGTACCAATAGCGTTGCTACTAGTAAGCAAAGCAACGATGCGTCCAGTCATTCTAACGCGACAAATAAAAAACAGCCGTATATCTCGCATCAGCCAGATAGTAATGGTCATATTCACTATAGTGATGATGAACATACGATGTGGCAAGCGCTGCTGGCACGTCAAGCGGAACAAACGCCCAATCGTGCGTGTACTGCATATCTAGAGGGTTTGACTAAGTTAAATTTACCGACGACGCATATCCCGCAGCTGCATGATATCGATGAGGTATTGCAAGCGACCACAGGTTGGCAAACTGCCGCTGTGCCTGCATTAATCAGCTTCGGTAAATTCTTTAAACTACTGGCCAATAAGTCCTTTCCTGTGGCGACGTTTATTCGTCGATTTGATGACATGGACTATATTGAAGAGCCTGATATCTTTCATGAAATCGTTGGGCATTGTCCGCTATTGACCCATCCTGCGTTTGCAGCCTTCAATGAAACGTATGGTAAGCTTGGTCTTAGCGCAACAAAAGAGGAGCGCTGGTTTCTAGCAAGGCTGTATTGGTTTACCATCGAGTTTGGCTTGGTTGGCAGTCGCGTAGAAAATCGTAGAATTTACGGCGGCGGTATATTGAGCTCACCTTCTGAAACAGTCTACGCACTTGATCGGATGCCGCAAGAGCTTTCAGTCGCTCAAAACAAGCCGCAATCTCAACCTCAGTCTCAACCTGAGCACCGAGCGTTTGATTTGCTCGATGTGTTGCGGACGCCTTATCGTATCGATCAGTTACAGCCGATCTACTATGTCATTGATGAATTAGATACCTTATTTGATATCGTCAATAGTGACATCATGGGTGCGGTCAAAAAAGCTATGTCGCTTGGACTATTTAAGCCGACTTATCCAGAAAAAACTCGTTAAAAACGTCAATTCAAAATTAAACATGAAAACCAACACTTCAGTGCGGAATATTGAGATAGCAGCAAAGCTATATCAGCATTGATGTACGAGTATTAGAAAGTAGTTATCAAAACAACCATTAAAAACTGACATCGAAAACAGCCATTATAAAAGGATTTTATTATGACAGCACTATCACAAAACAGCTGCGAAGCTTGCCGCATTGGCGCACCGAAAGTCGATGAAGCCGAAGCACGAGAATTATTACCGCAAATTCCTGATTGGTCACTAATTGAGGTGGATGGTATTCAACAATTGCAGCGTCAGTATAAATTTAAAAACTTCGTCTCAGCAATGGCATTTGCCAATCAACTGGCAGACATCGCTGAAGTAGAAGGGCATCATCCAGGTATATTGGTAGAGTGGGGTAAGGCTACGGTCACTTGGTGGTCGCATAGTATCAAAGGTTTGCATCGCAATGATTTCGTCATGGCAGCTAAGACCGATGACTTACTGGGTAAGTAATAGGTTGCTTTACTAACAAATCACTTCAACCATACTTCTACCATCAAAATTAAAATCAATTTAGTGCCAGTATTTACTGGCATTTTAAGGATGTGTCATGCCACCAAAACCGCTCACATTAATCAGTGCCAAGCTCGCCTTTATTATATCCGCCATCGTCATCGGTATCATGGGCATCACCATGATTGGCTTTGGCTGGGTGCCTCATCTGTCTCTTATATTGGCTATCTGTGTGCTACTGGCTATCGGTATGTATAAAGGACTCAGCTTTGATGACATGCAAGCGCAAATGGCCTCAGGTGTCATGCGTGGTATTGGTGCCATCTATTTGTTCTTCTTTATCGGACTGATGGTGGCGGCTCTGATGATGTCAGGGGCGATTCCTACACTCATGTATGTAGGTTTTCAGCTGATCTCACCTGAGTACTACTATATCTCTGCCTTTATCTTAACCTCTATTATCGGTATTGCTTTGGGTAGTAGTTTGACGACTGCAGCTACCTTGGGCGTGGCGTTTATTGGCATGAGTAATGCCTTTGATGCCAATGTGGCGATAGCGGCAGGGGCAGTAGTATCAGGTGCGTTCTTTGGTGATAAGATGTCACCCTTGTCTGATACTTGTACGATTGCGTCCTCTGTAGTGGGTATCGATCTGTTTGAGCATATTCGCAATATGATGTATACGACAGTACCTGCATGGATATTGACGGTGATCTTGTTTTGGATGTTCTCAGGACAGACGACCAGTGCTGATCTGAGTCAAGTGACCATATTGCAAGGTCAGCTGATAGACAGTGGCTTGGTACATAGATATTCGGTACTGCCATTTGTGATATTGGTTGGGCTAGCCCTGTTTCGGGTCAATGCGATTTATACGATTATCTGTACCATTGCCGCTGCACTTATTATTACTTATGTGCATAGCTCACCAAGCTTTGGACAATTGGGTGGGTATCTGTTTGCAGGCTATGCTCCTGCTGAGTCATTAGAGCTAGGGGAAGTAGGTG
>OJBZ01000156.1_pt1 | contig 44661 bp, 43 predicted proteins | sample 1591671 | NCBI WGS metagenome assembly OJBZ01 (sample SAMN05416850, study PRJEB24817) | seawater metagenome | isolation source: Sea water | place: Canada:Atlantic | collected 2013-07
AGGCCGATCTCGATGTTTAGGTGCTGGCTTGCCCACCGTGCCAGCTCCTCGGCGCTGGTGTCGGCGGCCTTGCGAAACTCAGGGATCAGGCGCTCGATCGTGATCGACCGGCCGAGATTTGGCAGCACCGCGCCCCAGGTTGCCGGATCTTTCCAAGGCTGTTTTTCGTCGCCCTGCATTTCTTGCGGAAACTCATAGAGAACCGGCAGCATCCGGACATCTTCGACAATCTTGCCGTCGCGCACCTTGCGCGCATATTCGAGCTCACTTTTGAAAACCCCTTGCGGGGGGATCTCGCTTTGCGTCGTGATAATCACCAGCAAACTACGCGCGTTTGTAATCATCCCGCCTCGGATCTGACCGATCACCCGCGCCGCAAAATGCCGCTCGGCCATCAAGTGCAGCTCGTCGAGGATAGCAAAGGCCGGGATCCCCCCGGTCGTCACGGCAGGGTCAAAGCTGGTGACCTTGCATTTTGCGTTGAGCGGCCGCCCCGTCTTGGGATCCGGATAGTGATCGGTGATCGTCTTTTTGTGCTCGTCAACTTTGAACCGCTTTGACAGCCAGGCGTCGGCCTCGATCATGCCCTGCATTTGAGCAAAGCAAGTGTCGGCAACCGATTGCGTTGGCCCGACAATGATCCCGCGAATGTTGGGCGTCGTATTCATTTGCAAAGCGATCAAGCCGATGCAGGCCGCGAGCGTCGTCTTGGTGTTTTTCTTAGGCACCAGCGTAAAGATTTCGCCGACCAGGCGTGCCCCATCTGAATTGACCGAACCGAAAGCCGCGCGCACGATGTCGCGGGTCCATTCCTCGGCCGCCTCGCCCATTGTCGGCTGGCCTGGAATATCCGGCACAACAAGCTTGTCGAACAAGGCAACGGCAATCTCGGCGAGGTTTTCATCGAGATCTAGCGCGGGGATCGGCGTTGCGCCGGCTTGTAGTTTTTCCCACCAATCAGGGCACGCGGCCCAGGAAAGATCGCTCACTGTCGCGGGATCCGATCATAGAGCGATCCATAATCGGCCTGCGGCTTGGTCGCATCATTCAAGCGCTTTTCTTTGATCCCGAGCTTTTCAGTTTTCGCCGGCTGCTCGGTTTTTTCCTTTCCAGCCGCGCGCGGCGCACCGGCCGAGACGCGATCGAGCCGCGCCTGCAGCGCTTTGACCGAAGGCGTGTGACCTCCCCGCGCGCCGCGCAGCAACACGTCGAGGCATAGGCCGTCGATCAGCAAAGCCCCTTGCGACAGCTCGCGGGAAAAATTCTTGCGTAAGGTCTTAGGATCACAGCCGAGCGCCTCTGCAATCAAGTCCTGATTCCATCCTGCAGCGGCACGAACCGCCACAAAGTCTTGATTTTCCTTAGTTTTTTTGAAACTTGGGCGACCGCGGCGATCGCGCATCGGCAAGATCTCATTCCCGAACAGGTCAACAGATGCCCCTTGGGGCGGAAATTCATCAGCCATGGGAAAAAAATTCTCCGACTTAGGGCATAACAGGTGTTGCGTGCCGGGCTTTTCTGACTTTTGACCCACCCCCCCATGCGCGAGGGCGGAGAGGTCAGCCGTGCCGGGCGCGCTCGATGCGCTGCTTTTCGGTGTCGTGATACTGCTTGCTTACCGCCTGCAGGTTATCCTCATCCCAAAACAGGAAGGGATCGCCGTTGTGCTCGCGAATGTGGTCCACAACGGGGCTGTTTGGGGCGGGTGCCTTGCCCACCAAAGCAACGCCGGTTTGCGTGCAGGTGTAGGCATCGCGCGCCAGGATCTTTCGCCGTAGATCCTTCCAACGCTTGAGGCTGTACCAAGCGCGCCAGGGCTTGAGCTGGTCGCGCGCTCGATCCTGTTCCTTTGGACTTGCCGCAACCGCGCCGAGGCGCGGCGCTGGTGCCGTTAAGCGGCTCGGCACCGTCTTTAAGCGAGGCATAGCCATTACCCCTCATCTGCCATAAACGCAAAGCGCCCGGAGCGGGATTACCGTCCGGGCGCAAGAGTGTTGTTGGCGTAATGTCTAGGGGGGGCAGCTCCGAGGCGCAACAACTTTCTTCCATGGTGTCATGGGAGGCATGCGGTCATCCACCATCCAGCGAGACAGATTTGTGTGTATTTCAAATGTGATACGCAACTCTGTTAACGCAGACCACCACTGCAGATAATTGCGTCTTGCCCCTGCTATCTGCGCACTATCAGGTCGATACACAACCGGGCAGATGCGCACATCATGCCGACGAGGACGCAAGCCGGACGTATCCACCTCGATGCCCAAGCTATCTGTCAGCGCTGTATTTCCATACTGATTGATCCGCCAACCTTTAGGTTCACACCGCGGCTGCACCCCGACGAACGCATCAGGCATTGCGCGTGCACGCGCCAGCTCAGCGATCCGCACCGCCATGCGTCGACCGCCACAGCCCTCTGGCAGAACCGCCACAGCAGCCGCGACAAGGTCAGCATCAGGATCGGGCAGTGACCGGCCTCCACCATCGATCCGACAGCCAAGCTTGCCACGCTGTTCCATCAGATATGCATTGCCAATAGAGCCGTACCCAAAAGCTAGCGTGCCCTCGTCCTCAAAGTCGATCGACGCGCATTCATCAGCGAAAGCCCATTCCAGCAGCGACTGGATACTGATCTGCCGGCGCACGCGACCGCTTGCGTCCCGAACCGCCTGCGCCGTCGTGGTCCTGCCGATCCGGCGACCTGACTGAACAAACCTTTGCTCCATCATGCTACGTCCTCCGACACACCAGCCTGACTGCCGACCATACCTTCGACATAGGCAACCTTGCCCTGGTACCAATCCAGCCACCGCGCCTCATCTTCGGGCATGGTGTGGCCACGTGCGATCCGGTCTTGGGCAAGTTCAACCCGCCGGCACCATTCGCCTGCCTTGTCCGCGACCATCTTTTTGTCCATCGGCTTTACTGGTGGTCGCTTGTGCATCGTCCAAAACCAGTATTCCGCAACCAGCCGATCCCCCAGCACAGCCGCACCACCCGCCGCAGATGCGAACCAGCGCAGCAACGCGGGCAACTCATCTAGTGGCCGACGCTGAAAGCTTTCCGCCAGTCCGAGCACCGTCACAGGCGCTGGCCAGAAGCACCGTGCAGCCCCCTCACCCTTAGTCCGGAGCGAGACGCGCAACGCGATCAGACCGTCATCCTGCAGATAGGCCAGATCATCAGCCAGTCGATCCAGCCGGGTCTTTGCATCTTCCGCCGTAACATTCTTGGCAAACCGGAACCCGTCAGCTTTCAACGGATCAATCAGCAGCCTGCGCACCCGGTCGCGTTTGGTCTCTGTCACCTCTTCCATGCCGTACCCCTTTTCTCAGCCTAGCCACCTATCAGCTGCCCCGACGCCTGATCTGTCGGGACAGCGTCTGTTTCACTGTTATGTCTCTGTCTATGTCCCTGTCGTGTAGGACACTTGAGGACAGAGTGGCGAAATGTCTGTTTTAATTAGATAATCTCGAGAGACTGTCCTCGAACTGTCCTGCAATTGTCCGCAAAGTGTCCACTGGACAGTTCAAATCGCCCATCACATCGCCCCCCTGCGCGGCGCGCGGCCAAGATCCATCCGATGATCAGCCCACGCCATCATCGCCTGCTCCACCCAGCTGGTGTTACGATAGCCGACGCTCTGCTTGAGCAGCCATTCGTCCATCCACTTCACAGCAGCGTCGTTCTTGCTCATCTCAGTCTGCAGCCCTGCCACTGTCGCCCGCAGGCGTTGGACGCGCTTGACGGTGTTGGCCGCTTCCATCTTCGCGCGGTTATCCTCTTTGCGCGACACGGCCTCGATCAGCATGTCCAGGACAACCGGATGCATCAGCCGCACCTCATCCCCGCAGCGGCAGGGTCGCCACTTGTGAAGCGGACCGTATTCTAGCTGGCAAAGGGTCTTGAGTTCGGATTCTGAAACCATCAGCAGCTTGGCCAGAACCTCCATATCGTTCGGGATCGTACCGACCGGCGACTGGTCACAGGCTATATTGATGAGATCAAAATAGAGTGCGCGGCACTCGGCCCTTCCCTTCAACCGCATGTCAGAGTTTAGCCAGCGTCGACGCTCCCAAACCATGAAAAAGTGACTATTCAGCCGGTCATCCCGCGTAAGAGGATATTCCTCAATTTCGGAGGTATCGACTAGAGCGAGCTTTCCATTCGCATCAGAAATAGCCATCATTAGGTGCCCGCCTGTATCTTCGACATCCACTGCGTTCGACTACGTGCATCAGCTAAATCTAGCTGGCCTATCTCTAACGTGGTCACAGCGCCGCACCCGTCAGGTCCGCCACCACTCGTCTATTACTGGAACCGTCAAGCACTGCATCCGCGCTCAACGCATAGTCATTGCCGCCCGCCCCGCGAAAGTGCGTCTTGGTCACCCGCAGCCGCCCACCCCAGTTCTTCAATTTGATAACAGCACGTACTGATCCCACGGGAACATCTAATGCTTCAGAAACCTCGGGCATGGTACAATCCCATCCACGGGGCTGGCAGTATTGCCAAATGCGAAATGCGATAGCGTGGCCACGTGGTGTCATTTATTGTGCCCCCCATTGATCTGTTGGAAAAATTTTTCCGAACGCTGTTTCCAGCGATGCGCGCGGTCGGCCCACTTTTGGGATATGAAGCTGGCACGCGACGACCACGCCGCGAACCAAAGCCCCTGAACTTGCAGCCAAATGCGCCGCTTCATGCCGCCCGACCCCGCACTGGCTCAAGCACCACCTCGACGCCTGCCAGCACCATCACTGCCGTGACGTAGGACAATGCCGCATCATTGTCGCAGCGCAGCCAGTTGATAATCTGACGTTCCGACACGTCGAGAACGGGCGCGCCAAGCTGTGCAACCTCGCGTTCCGATTTACCCGGAAAGGCACGCCACAACAGCGATGCAAACCACCGGCGCGACAAGCTTTTGTGCTTACCCGAGCAAAAATCGACACGCTTTGCATTTTGTGAAAGATTTTTCCGCATACTCGCTCCATGTTTGAACTGTGAAGAGTTCAAGTGAAGCGATTGTGGAAAGGAACGAGGGGGTGCTGCGGTCATGCTGCATCCCTTTTGTCATGTCGTTTAAATTTAAACAGAAGTGGGCCGCAGGGAATATTCCGCTCGTCGCACTCACTCTTGATGATCAAGTACCAATTGGCTGGAAACGCCGAATTTGCGATCGCATTGCTGATCGACTGGCGACTTACACCAAGTGCAGTCGCCAAGGCATCCCGCCCGATCGCCGCGCATATTTCCTGAACTGTACTCACAGCACATCAAGTAATACACAAATTATGTATCGTAAAGGTTCATTTCTTTCAAATATACATATTTTCTGTATCCAGCGATATTTACTACTATGAATATCACCCAAAAAGAATCCCTCACGCGCCTCGGCGATATGAGCAAAGAGGCATGCGCACAACGTCTTGTAGCCGCCAGACTAACGAGCGGATTATCCCAGCTCGAAGTCTCGCAACAAGCTGGGATTGCCAACAACTCCCTCAACAATATGGAGAGAGGCCGGCAGTTCCCTAACCGTGAAATCATGAGGTATTTCTATCGCGCTCACAGGATCGACTTCAACTTCCTGATGCACGGTGATTTTTCGCAGCTCCCTCAGGACGTGCAGGCGGATCTCTTTTCAAAATTAAAAGGCGCAAGCAGTGCCACGGATCAAACACCAGATTCAAACTAACCCCAAGCGAACGTAAAAACTTCGCAACCCTAAAATGTCTCTGTCTCAACGCCGCCACCCCCAGTTACGCCAGACTAGAACAAATTAAGAACAACGCAACCCAAACCCGTAGTCGCCTTGACCATTCGTAAGGACCGAAACTTGAGCACCAACTATAGATCAGCACGCACCAGCCTCCTGATATTTGACACGGTCACCTGGCTAGCTGTTGCAGCCCTCACTCTCATAGCTCTAAAGCTTTTTTCGAATGGAACGGAGTTACCAGCAACACTAATGGGGGTAGGAATTTGGCTGTTTGCGATCTTCGAATTTGCCTTTACCCAGTTCGCCCGCGCCCAGATAGACACTGCCGACAACACTCGTAAAATCCTTGAAATACTTTCAACTCAACCCCAGTCAAATGCTGGGAAGCCAGCTTTAATCCCCCCTCAGACCCCAAGCCGCCAGCGAAAAGAGCCCACTCTAAAATAGCGCCGCACATCATGGATACATTTTATGTGTATTAATGATTGACTGATACATTTATAGTGTATTATATCCGCCTCACTTACAGGAGGCTGATATGCAAATGCTCAACGACCAAGCCCGACACATCGTCACCCACCCGCAGAACTATGCGAGCCAACCATCAGTGCTGGCGATCAACTGGGAAAAACTCAAGAATGCGCGTGGCCAGACGGTTAATCATGACCGCATCGGGGGCCCCGCCTATCTGATCGTCGATACCGATCGCGCCAGCGCGCAAATAATCCGCATCCGAACCAAAGTCCGCGATTATGCCCAGACCAGGGGCTATGATCTGCCGCCGAGTGCAGCATGATGAACGAGCGCCTTATCCCCTTTGTCCGCGGCGTTTCCCTGATTGATCACAACGATCCCGACACGCTGAAAGATGCCTTTATGAATGAGGTGATCGAGAACGGCGGCGCATACGCCGACGCAACCGGTGTGGAAACGTGTCTGTATGAGATCAGCCTACACGGCATCATAGCCCGTGGTGCATCCGAGATGGACGCCATCCACAGATGGATCACCACTGCCAACGCGGCACTGGCGAACCCCGCTGGTGAAGAGGTTGAAGCTGACGGTTTTATCACAACGCACCCGCCCTGCGGCACCCCGCGCAATCATCAAGAAGAGATCGCGAACGCAATGGCCGAACGCGACTGTGTAAATACACAGACATTCCACCGGATGCCCTTCGGCATCAGCTGACACTGCTTCCTGCAACGGCGCACCTCCTCCAGCGCCGTACCTTAGCTGGCGTGCAATATCAGCCCGCCGGTTCTTTCCTCAAATTGAAAGGCTACGTGATGAACATCGACGATATGGGCGACAACACCCGTTTGCCTAAGCAAAGAAAGCCCTGTCACTACTGGCCGGACTGCGATTGCGGGCCCAGTGCCAAATGCTGGCTGATGCGCCCAGACGACGCAGCTCCAATACCAGGCGCGGCATTCGCAATCGTCGCGGCGGTAACAAAACCATCATCGCGATATTTTGCGGTATCGCCGCAGTGTTGAGTTCAGCTCTAGCGTTGATCCTATGAGCGCGCCCGAACGCCAGCGCCTGACCGACATGCAACCCGCACAGCAGGCTGGGATCCTCTGCAATGATCCGAAATTCCAGCGGTTTGCAGCGGTGCGTTCGGGCCTACCCAATCACCAGTTTAATGCCAGCGCTGCCGGTGAATACCTTCGCGGTGTCTGCCAGATCACCAGCAGGACCATTCTGAACACCAGCAAGCCCGCTCAAGCCCAATTCGCCGCCTTGCGCACAGAGTTCGACGCTTGGTCAGGGCGGATCGCTCCACAGCGATAGACCACTCCCAACCGCCCCTTCCAACCTGATTACGGCAAAGATCGCGAGAACGAGGACAAGATGACCCAGCCCCTGCTTAAACCGACAGACGCTGCAGACGTTCTGGGGATCTGCACAAAGACCTTGCAAGAGTGCCGCCGTCGCGGGCTAAAGTATGTGAAGGTCGCTAGAGGTGCGATCCGGTACCGCGCTGACGACCTGCAGGATTACATCGAGGCCCAGACCCAATGCCATTCAGAACCAAGAAGACCCGCGTCTATCAATACGACATCGTCGTCGGGGGTCATCGCCTTCGAGGATCTTGCGGGACGGAGGATTTCGAAGCCGCGAAAGCGGTAGAGGCAGACATCCGGGCCAACGCCAAGCGCAATTCCGCCAGAGGGTCCGATTACACGCTGTCAGAGGCGCTTGGCACATACATCAACGACAAGATCGCAGGACGCCCCTCAGAGGGCACCACCAAGAGCCAAGCGCGCATCATACTCACTCACATGGATGGCAAGACGCGGATCTCCAAGCTGACCGATGCCGATATCATCCAGTACGCCGCCAAGCACCGGGCCACCTGCGCCAACAGCACCGTGAACCGTCACCTGCAGATGCTGGGCCGCGCGCTGCGGCACATGGGCAAAGTCTATAAAACCGAGATCCCCGACATCGATCTGAAATCAGCCGAGACGAAAGAACCGCGGGAACGCGTGCGCGAGCTGACCACAGATGAGCAGAGCAGGCTATTCGCCGCCCTGCCCCAAGAGTTTCATCCGATGGTTGCCTTTGCACTAATGACTGGCGCGCGGATCGGCACAATCACCGGCCTGCTGTGGCGCGACGTCGACATGCCGCACCGCGAGATCACTTTCCGGCTCAAGGGGGACGAGCTGATGATCTTTCCGATCAATGGCGAACTGGCGGCTCTGTTGTCCGCCCTGCCCAAATCGAATGTTATGGAAAGCCGTCGCTACGTGTTCACCCGCGTCGACGGCCACTCGGCCGAGCGGATCCAGATCGTCGCCAGCGGCGGTGTGTTTGGCACCGTTTGGCGAAAGGCGCTGCTGGATGCCGGTATCGATAATTTCCGTTTTCACGATCTGCGCCACACCTTCGCCACTAGGATGCTGCGCAAGACACAGAACATCAGCTTGGTTTCTAAACTGCTTGGGCACACGAACATCGAGACGACTAGTCGCTATGCACATGTTTTGACCAGTGATCTGCGGGATGCGCTGGATGGGTTTTCTGTTACCGGCAGCGGACCTAGCGCGCTGCCGCCAAATAATATTAGGATTTGATTAATATAAGCCGCATTTTTCACTCGGAGCATAGACCCATCTAGGTATCTAAAGTTGAGAGCCAGACATATGCTGCGATGTGTTAGCAGTCATCCGTTTGAGAATTAAATTACCCCAAACGACGTTGCGGCTAGCGACATTAAAATTTGTGTGCAACTGTGGATTGAACGAGATTGCGTCGTATTTTCTGAGAAGTGCAAATTTGAGTATTGAAAAATTCGTCCCAAAAACGGGAACAAGCATCGATAATCTTGGCTTTCTGTTTGGAGCTGGTACGTCATTTGAATCAGGTTACCCTCTTGTCTCAGGGCTTACTAAATCTGTAGTTGGCGCGCTTGCCGGAAACGATCGCATCGCGATGGATAGAATACTTACTAACTCTGGCTTCACATATGACGACGCAAGCGGGCTACCCAACATCGAAGAAATTTCAGATTTGGTCATTGCCCATCACGCGAACAACCCTCTCCCGGAATATCAACTTCTTAAAGACAAGATACGAGAGTTGGTTCGGGATGTAATACTAGGTGTTACGAATCCTAACATTACCAATCAAGTGAAGCTCCTAGAACAGCTGAAGTTGAGAGCTTTTGAGCGCCCAACTAACGTGTGGGTATTTACGACAAACTACGACCTCTTGATTGAGGATGCCTGTGCTGAAGTTGGCTTGAAGTTGGTAAATGGTTTTGTCGGAGCCACAACACGGCATTTTTCGGAGCAAGAATTCTCAATGATGTCTGGTGAGACATCCGGTTCAACCTTCAAGCCACAAAACGGCTTAACGATTCGTCTGATAAAGCTTCATGGTTCGGTGTCTTGGTACAAACGAGACGAAAGAATTTTCGAAGCAGCTCCAAGCGCCATTGTCGACCAGGATGCCAGGTGCATGGTTCTTCCGAGGCGCACCAAAGTGATTGAGACCCTGTCGCGCCCATATGATCGCCTATTTCATGTTTCAAGCTCGATCTTAAGCAGCCGCTGTAAATACCTTATCTCATCGGGTTTTAGCTTTGGCGACAGTCACATTAATGACAGCTTGATGACCCCCCATATTTCATCTGGAGGAATATCGCTCTCCAATTTCTGCGAAATCGAACCGCAAGGCCTTAGTGATTTACGCGCTAGACCGAATGTACTCCACGTTTGCAAGGACAAAAAAGTGATTGGTGGGCGTGAGCATGCCGAGAGCAGCGATGCATGGAAATTCAGTAAGTTTGTCGAACTTTTTTAGAGGATAGAATTTGAAACATCAGATTGGAAAAGTGATTGAGGTCAAAGGTGATACGATAGCCGTCGCACTGATAGATTTCGATGGTGAGAATGACGTTGGCGTCCCCGAAGAGATGGCAGTGGATGTCGCTACACCCGACGGTCCAGTGAATATCTTAATAGGCCAACCTGGCTCATTTGTAGAATTGTCTTTGCCCAACGGCACTTTGCTTTGCTTGGTAACAGAAACTCGGATGAGAGAGGCCAGTATTGGAGCGACTGAAGTTAAAGCAACAGTCGCAGCAGGTGATTTTGTTGTGGATCAGGTCTTAAGACAACTTGTAACCATACCGATTGGAACTATGGATGCCTCCGGAGAATTTGAGCGAGGAACCAATGTTTTACCAACGGTAAATGCGCCGGTCTTCGCGGTGCTCCCATCGACGATCAACAGCATCTATACAAGCTTTGCAGAAGGCGATTTTTCGTTGGGAAAACTATCTCTCCTTCCAGAGCAAGATGCAAAAATGAACCTTGATGCGTTCCTTAGCCGTCATGCCGCCATCTTAGGTCAAACCGGTGGTGGAAAATCTTGGACGGTTGCGTCGGTCTTGCAGAAAATCGCAGCCTTTCCTCAGTCCACAGTACTACTCCTAGATCTACATGGGGAATATGCTCAGGCGTTTGGTAATGAGGCTGAAGTCATTTCGGCGGCCGATATCGAAATGCCATATTGGTTGATGAACGCTGAAGAAATCTTGTCCCTGATGATAGATCGGGCCGAGTCCAGTGCTCCAAACCAAAACGCAAAATTTAAAGAACTTTTGCAGGCTGCAAAGGAAAACCATCCTGAGAATACAGCTCTCGGACTGGAAAAGATTACGATCGATACACCAGTTTACTTTGATCTCATGGACATTATCGATGAGTTCAGGCGTCTTGACGTCGAAATGGTTTCTGGCCAGCGAGGACCAAAGTCCGGCCCGTTACATGGGCAATTCACGCGTCTTCTGATGCGGCTTGAGTCGCGGTTAAACGATCGACGTTACGACCTAATTTTTAAACCTCAGACATATAACACCAGCGCCTCAATGGATGACCTATTCCGCAAGCTACTTGGTGAGGAAAAATCAAATCGCAAGAAGATTGTCGTTCTCGACCTCAGTCCAGTCCCCTTTGATGTTCGAGGCTCTTTAATTTCCCTAACGCTGAGATGCTTGTTTGATTTCTCTTACTGGCATAGCCGTCTCAAAGGTTCGCGCTTTCCGATATCAATATTTGCGGATGAAGCACACATCTATCTGAGCGACTCTGCGTCAAATCAAGCACCCAGAGAATCCGCTGAAAGAATTGCCAAGGAGGGTAGGAAATACGGCATTAGCCTCACGGTGATCAGCCAGCGGCCCAGAGAAATGTCGTCCACAATTTTGTCGCAGTGTGGAAGCTTTTTGTGCCTTCGAATTTCGAACCCAGATGACCAAGCATATGTCCGCAATCTATTGCCAGACTCGGTACGAGGAATAACATCGATGTTCTCCTCTTTGAGACGTGGGGAAGCAATCCTAATAGGCGACTCTATGATTATGCCCACTCGCATTAAAGTTGATAAACCTAATCCCACCCCTGACAGCGCCGATGCATCTTTCACCGCCTTGTGGAGTGAAGAACCCAGTGAACTGGATGTTGCGGGTGTGTTGGCCACTTGGAGGAATCAAAAGGTTCCTAGCTAGGACTGGTGCATTGAAGAAAGAAACTGTGTTGGATTGTTATTGGGTTCTATTTCGGAGGACAAAGTGTTTGGTATTTTCAAACGATTTTTAGGTGGTCAGAAAAATACTGGTGACGTAAAAAGTGGAACGCGATCTCCAAATGTTAATGTCAAACGGCAGCCTTCGGTAGATGCTGCCAGTTTAGTAGATTTCGAACGAGATAGCAGAAGCAGACTAGAAGCAATGTCCGTCCAGACGCCTGGGGGCGATTACTTCGAGTTACTCGAGAAGTTGCAAAGCGCAATTTCAGAGAAGAGATACGCCGAGGCCGCTGAAGCAGCCCATATGAGCATCTTACCGATCCGAGATTGGTTGAGCGACCCTAGGGGAGATAGACAGCGCCTACAGCTCCGCATTCCAGCGTTGCAGCAAGGTGGCACTATGATGGCTTTAACTGGGGACATTGAAGGGCTCTTGAAGGTTCACGATCTTACACAAGAGTTCGACCACCTAAAGACTTATAGGCCTGACGCAGCGAAACATCTAAAGTCTATCGAACTATTTGGACGTATTCGACAACTTGTCACATCGAAGCCAGGTGTGTTGCAGAACAAAGTTAAGGCGGAACTCGAGGAAGAAGATGGTCGTCATGTCAGCAACCTGATCTCCTGGTTGGTGAAATCCGGGGAGATATCTAGGGCAAAGAGTGGCAAGACTTATGCGCTCAACATGGCCAAACTTTCACCCAATTCGGTCCACACCGAATTGGTCGATGCACGCGCACTTCCACAGACCCCTACTACCCCTAAAAGAGGGGCCTCGCCCAATTTAGAAGTTTTTTTGGGCCAGACATATCGGTTTGTGGCCTTAGATGTTGAAACTGCAAATCGACAGCAAAGCAGTATTTGCCAAATCGGGTTGGCAATGGTTGCCGCAAATGGAGACATCGAATCCGTCAGCATCTTGGTTGATCCTGAACAGGGCTTTGAGCATTTTAACGTCAATCTACACGGCATTGACGAAACAACAGTGATGGGCGCTCTCTCCTTTGAGAAAATCTTGCAAATTTTGCGGCCGTTCCTGGAACGCCATGTACTTGTGCAACACAGTAGTTTTGACAAGCAGGCGTTCAACGCAGCTAGCAACGTCTATGGCGTTCCAGAACTGAGAGCCACCTGGGTAGACAGCGTTCAAATTGCCCGTAAGGCTTGGCCAGAACTGAAAGGCAATGGCGGTCACGGACTGGCTAGCTTGAAGTCCCACTTAGATCTTAAGTTTGAGCATCACGACGCTGAAGAAGATGCCCGCGCAGCCGCTGAAGTTGTTCTTTTGGCGGAAACGGCTACGGGTGACGACTTCTCGGACCTGGCAAAGCCAAAAAAACAGAAGTACCAAACTTCTGTCTCGGTTCCAGGCAACCAAAACGGTGACCTTTATGGTCATGTTGCGTGCTTTACGGGGCAACTTGCGATGTCGCGTGTAGAAGCAGCTACGTTTGCTGCCGGAGCTGGGATCACAATCAAAACAAGTGTTTCTAATAAAGTAACGCTCTTAGTTGTTGGTGACCAAGACATGTCGTCGCTGGCAGGACATGACAAGAGCAGCAAGCACCGCCGCGCGGAAGAACTGCAGCGTGAAGGTCATGGAATTAAAATTTTGGGAGAAACAGAGTTCCTCAAGCTGATCGCAATCGACTAAAATTCAGCCTCCGCAAAACTGCATCGCAGCGTCCCGCCCCTTCGCGATGGGAAGCCCCCTTTGGGTCGCCCCCCGATCAATATGCTGTCGAAGGGCTTCATTTGAATCTTTAGAAAAGCGGTAAGCAACATTTTCTTATTCGCAGAGCTTCGTCCCTAAAATACTACGCAATCGACTAACGTCCTCTTCTGGGAAGGAGCCGCACGGGGTCGGTCGAATGTTAAGGGCCGGAGAGGGCCGAAGCCAGGAAAGCACCATCCCCAGACTTCACCCCAGAACGGCAATTCGAACCCCTTGTTTTCATAATTTTGTGCATTTCTTCCCAAGCTTTAGTTACGAGTTCGATTCTCGTTACCCGCTCCAGTTCTTCACGACAGTTTCTGATACTCGGACTACCTGCTGCAGCATGGTTTTAGGCGATCCTTAGTCTACAGCACCACCGCCCTGTTCACACAAGCGGTAGCCGCGTGACCGTTCGATCACGTCAAGATGCAGGTGATCCGCATGCGAAGCGTTCGATCCCGGCCCCAGCACGGTCGAAAAATCCAGACAGGCTGACGCCCTTACAGCATCTTGGAACGCCTCTGCCATGGTACCCTGCGCCTCGCGCGGTTCGACCGCGATGGGGGGACCCTCCGCGAAGGTGAACCCCATAACGTCGAACGCATTCCCGAAAGCATGCTCAGACAATTTCCCATCGGGCGCATTGTTGCGGCGTCGGCAAATATAGCCTGACCCGTTCTGAATCGACACCAAAGCGCCACGATCTGTCATGCGCTGCGCAGCAGGAAGAACAAAATCTCGGGTCCATGTCGCCAGCGCATTGACGGCAGGGCAACGCATGGTGGCGGCGGGTGTAATGGCCACGCCCGGTGCAATCTCGCTCACGGTCAAGGGGCGGAGGATGCCGCAATCGGCATCGTCGGTCGGAACGATAGGTGCCGGTTCGGTATAGGTGACCCCAAGCCCCTCTAGGTTTGCAAGACATGTGGCATAATCCGGATCGTTAAGCCGCAGAGTATCGCGCATTCCTTTGGCTCGTGGCTGTGAAATCGCGGGGTCGATGGACCCTTCATCGGGCATATCGACCTCAGTTTCAGCCTCGACCTCAATTTCAGCCTCCGCACCTGTATCCGCATCGATCTGCACCCTTGGGCGGGGAACAGGACGGGCTGAGCTGTCAGCCCCGGCAGCCAAAACGGCTACCGGTTCCAACAGACAGAGAGCAATAAGCGCAGTCCGCATCAATCGACAAATACCACTTCAACGCCTTCGCTGACCATATGGGCCAGCTCCTCGACATCCCAGTTTGTGAATCGCACGCAACCGTGGCTTTCCGCGGTGAACAACGACGCTGGCGTGTCCGTGCCGTGCAAACCGTAGGTTGGCTTGGACAGATCAATCCAGACCGACCCCACCGGACCGTTAGGACCTGGCGGCAAAGTCAGCTGTTCCTTGACGCCGTCGGCGACAAAATTGACATCTGGATTGTAGCTGTAAGTGGGATCCATCGCCACGGCTTCGACGGTCATATCGCCGCTGGGGGATGGGGTTTCATCTGACCCGATGGCGACGGGGTAATTGGTCATCATATGACCGTCTGCTGCGTAGACAACAGCACGGCGTTCGGATTTTCGGATCTCGATCCGCGCGACTTCGCCTTCCATCTTTGCCCCGACATCGGCCACGGTCAGCGTTTCGCCTGCTATAAAGCCCGCGCCTGGGTTCAGCAACTTCAAGAAATCCTCGTCCATATGAAAGCGCTCGGCCAGACGTTCGGATACGCTGGTATACCCCAGCTTCTCCATCTTGGCCTTATCCGCCACGTGTTCCGGAATGGAAGCGGTCAGGTCGCTGGTGTCCTCTTCGGTCACCGTATATTGCATCAACACGGAGGGTGCTGCATCGCCACCAAGGGCCGACCACACTTCGGGATCCAGCAAACCGTCGATCTTAAAACCTTCGCGCGCTTCAAAGCCACGCAACGCGCTTTCGCTCATCGCGCCCTTATATCCATCGATGATCCCCGGAGAGATCCCGGCGCGGTCCAAAAGAACCTGCAAAACAACAGTGAGGCTGGATTGGCCGTCCGTCAACGCCCCGCCCTGATACGTGGTGGACGCGATTTCATCCGGGGTGACGGCAAAGGCGGGGGACGCCAACAAAAGCGGAAGGGCTGCAGTAACAATACGCATGAACATAATCCTCATTAATTTGAGGACCAACGCGCATGGGCGTGTTTGGTTCAAGCTGTTGAGAAAATGTTCAAATATGATGAACTCGGCTGTTCCCCTTATCGGGCGACGATAATATCGGCCCGCAGACCGCCAAGACTGTCCGACGACCCCAAGCGCAGCGTTCCACCATGGGCGCGGGCGATGTCTGTTGCGATGGCGAGGCCCAGCCCAACACCGCCGCTACCACTGTTTTGATTGCGTGCAGGATCAAGTCGAGAGAACGGGCGCACGGCCTCAGTACGAAGGTCTTCAGGGATGCCAGGACCGTCGTCCTCGACCCTGAACCGTAACGTTTTGTCTGTCAGTAGCACCGACACCTCGGCCCGCGCGCCATAGCGCACCGCGTTCGAGATCAGATTATCTACCGCCCGCAAAATCGCCATGCGGCGCAGGCGAACGGTGCCCGTCCCATCACCCTCGGGCGGCAGCAAGGTCACGTTGCGCCCCGCACGCTGCGCGTCTTCTACCGCAGTTTGCATCAGCGCGTGGGGGTCCAGCGCTTCGGCCTCGCCCTCGGCGGTGCCTTTTGCGAAATCCAGAAACGCGTCCAGCATCCCCTGCATATCATTGACATCTTGCAACAGTGGCTCTGCATCGTCCTCGTCTATCATCGCTAGCCCCAGGCGCATCCGGGTGAGCGGCGTGCGCAAGTCATGACTGACACCCGACAACATCAAGGTCCGCTGCTCGATCTGCCGCTCGATCCGCGCGCGCATATCGACAAAAGCAGCCCCCGCCGCGCGCACCTCTACTGCTCCGGTGGGCGTATAGGGCACATGTCGCCCCCGCCCAAAGGCTTCGGCCGCGCGGGCCAGACGTTTGATCGGGCGCAGCTGGTTGCGCAGATAAACGAACGAAATCAAAGTCATCAAAAAGCCGAAGCTGAAGGTATAGACAAACAGCTGATGGGGATTTGACGCTGAAATACGGCGGCGTTCAAACTGGATATCCAGCGGGCCGAACCGTGACCGGGTATATAGATGCACCGCCCCTGGCTGGGTCAGGTCGAGCCTTAGAAACGACGGCAGCTTATTCTTGAACCGCGCCACCATCACCCTGCCGGAATAGTCATACCACTTCATCCTATTGTGCGATGGAATCTCGGCGGCAGAAACTGGGGCAACGCGCATCTCAAGCACTGCAAGCTGATTTTGCATAGCGGTAGAAACAGTATCGACCGTGGGGGCTGCCTCTACCACCTGCATAACCAAGGCAACCTCGCGCAGGACCGTATCGGTCATCTGGTTGGTGACCCCCTCATAGTTCCGCTGCGCAAAGATAACAGTCATTACCAGTTGCAAGATCACCACCGGCAACAGCAAGATCAGGGCAGCGCGCCCATAGATGCCGCGGGGCATATAACGTTTGAGCCAGACAAAGAACATGAGATAGACCTTAGCCAGCCCCCTGTCCCAGTGAAAGGCAAAACCATGCTGCCCCCAGACGACTTTGACCCCGCCATCGGACCTGCCGAAACGCTAGAGCCAGGCCTGCGCCGCATTGTGGCCGACAACCCCTCGCCCATGACCTATCGCGGGACCAATACCTATCTTCTCGGGACCCGCGGCATCGCGGTGATTGATCCCGGTCCTGCCTCACATTCCCATCTGCAGGCAATCCTTGATGCGATCGGTCCCGACCAGCACATCAGCCATATCATCGTGACCCACACCCATCTTGACCACTCGCCGCTGGCCCAAGACCTTGCCCGCATATGTGCCGCACCAATTCTTGCATTCGGGGGCGCTTTTGCGGGACGGTCCGACGTGATGCAGCAACTGGCCGCCGCATCCGACATCGGCGGTGGCGAAGGCATCGACGCCGGGTTCATCCCCGACCAGCTTGTCCGCCACGGAGAGACCATCGCCGGTGACGATTGGGAGGTTCAGGTGATTCACACACCCGGACATATCGGCAACCATATTAGCCTGCAGTGGGGCGACGCCTGTTTCACCGCTGACCACGTTATGGGCTGGGCCAGTTCGCTTGTGTCGCCCCCGGATGGGGATCTGACCGACTTTATGGCGTCCTGCGCGGAACTGCAGCAAAGCCGCTGGCGGGTGTTCTACCCTGGCCACGGTGCCCCGGTGACAGACCCAGCCGCGCGACTGGATTGGTTGGTCTCGCATCGGCTTTCCCGCGAGGCAGATATCCTGCGGGCGCTCGAACACGGCCCCGCCACCGCGGCAGCGCTCGCCGCTGAAATTTACACCGAAACCCCGCCTGCATTGCTGGGTGCCGCGACCCGCAACGTCCTTGCACATCTGATTGACCTTACAGGGAAAAACCAAATTACACCCCTAGGCCCGCTGTGTGCTACGGCCACATTCCGGCGGGTCTGAAACTCTTTTGAAAAAATCTGGAAAAAAGTGACAAATCCCTCTGGACGCCGCAAATTACCATAGCTATACGGTGCAGACCGTTCCGACGTAGCTCAGCGGTAGAGCAGTTGACTGTTAATCAATTGGTCGTAGGTTCGATCCCTACCGTCGGAGCCATAGAAAGCCCTCAAGTCCTAGACTTGAGGGCTTTTTTGGTGGTGAAAATTGTTTTCTTCGGTTTTTCCTAGCCATAGGCTCAACAATCCTGTCTGGGACCTATGACCTGCCCTAGGCGTCGCTGTTCAGAGCCAAGCGCAGCGGCTCATGAGCTTTGCGTCATCGTGGTCTCTTACATGACGGCCTTAGCAGAGCTTGCCTTCAGTCTGCGGGGATTCTGTCTATTTGCATACCGGGCGAGTGCGTGGACAGCCATGATCTCACCGCCCCCGCTCCCACATGCATCAAGTCACCCCGCCCGTGTTTGGAAACGCCAGATATCGCGGGTTCATATTGACCGTCGCTGTGACACGTACAATATCATACCACCGCGATATATGACCTGGATAGTCTGGTGAATATTGCATGCACCCCGTACGAATAATTGAATTAACTTTGTAAAAGGGTTTTTCGACAATGAAGATAAGAACACGCGAGTTTCGCGCCGCTTGGCGCAGATTGGTCGGTCGCGGAAAAGTATGCATTGGCGCAGACCCGAGAATTGCGCGAGGTGTGCGTTTCGATTTTAAACTTGGCGGCACGATAACGCTCGGGGCACGATGCACAGTTCAAACTGGCACGATACTTGCTCCGACGGGTGGTTCTATTGAATTGGGCGACGACTGTAGCCTGAACCCCTATTCTATTCTCTATGGCCAAGGTGGGCTGAAAATAGGCAACGGCGTCCGGATCGCTGCGCATACCGTTATTGTCCCCTCAAACCACGGTTTTGGCGATCTGTCCCAGCCGATTTTCAAACAGAAATCCACCCATCAGGGTATCGTGATAGAGGATGATGTCTGGATTGGTGCCAACTGCACGATACTTGATGGTGTTCGTATCGCAAAGGGATGCATCATTGGTGCGGGCTCCGTCGTTAGCAAGTCGACCGAACCCTTCGGGATCTATGCGGGAGTACCCGCGCGCCTTATCAAAAAGCGCGTAACGACAGCTTAGTCTGTAAAACGAACCTTGGCTTCCCGCTGTAATGTCGATCCTGATTGCAGGCACGCCATGCAGGACGTTTAGATGCTTATTCAGCCACCACAGCTTTAACGTCCCGGTGACTGATATTCTTACCGGTGTTCGCGTCAACAAGGACGGGCGCGATGGGATCACCTGTCTCGCGTGACAAGAGCTTGACCGAAGGCTCGCCCTCGGGCGGGACGTGCGCATTTGCCCAATCGATCAAACTCACAAGCATGGGGTAAAGCGCTTTGCCCCGTTCTGTCAGTCGATATTCATATCGCTGCGGACGCTGTTGGTAGAGATCCCGGCGCAGCACGCCAGCCGTTTCGAGTTTCCGCAAGCGGTCACTGAGAACATGGCGGGTGATCCCAAGTCTCTCTTGCATCTGCTCGAACCTGCGGACGCCTAGGAAGCAGTCGCGCAGCACCAGCATGGTCCAACGGTCGCCGACGACAGACAGACCGCGGGCGACGGGGCAGGCTTCTTTGTGAAGTTCGTTCCATTTCATCTCTACACCGTAGCAGGGATTGACAGGTTCCGAAAGAGAACTTACCCATAGTTAGTTCCATAAAAGAACTTATTTCGTGGCTAAGCGATCAGGTGGATGATTGTTCGACAAGGGCGATTATGACCGTATAGGCCCCAGGAACGTTCCGAACTTCATTGGTGCTCCGGACGTGCCAGAAAGACAGAAGACTATGATCCCGCGCACGACACCTACAGCAGCCGCAACTCTCGCTGATGCAGGGGCTACCGCACGCGCTTCGCGCACGCGCCTCATGCTCGAAGCACCGATAGCACCCACTTTGGGAAAGCTCGCGGCACCCAACGTGCTCGCGATGTTTGTGCAGGCCGCGCAGAGCATCGCTGAGGCTTATTTCGCCAGCCTCCTTGGCGTCACTGCGTTGGCATGGCTGGCATTGGTGTTCCCACTGGTGATGCTCACACAGATGCTTTCGGCCGGGGCGATTGGCGGGGCCATCTCCGCTGCCACCGCGCGCGCTCTCGGAGCGTCGGACGTGGACCGGGCAGCAACCCTCACCCTCGCCGCCTGGATCATTGCGATAAGTTTCGCCGCTCTTATGGCGGTACTGGTCGCATTATTTGGCACGCAATTCTTCATACTGCTGGGCGGAGGCGACGAAACAGTCTCCGCCGCGACGACCTATGCGCTGGTCTTTTTCCCTGGCTGCGCGGCGATATGGCTTTGTAATGCGTCGCTCAGCGTGATCCGCGGCACCGGCAACATGCAAATGCCTGCGCTGCTGTTGCTGATGATATCGGTCATCTCCATCCCCCTTTCGGGTGGCTTTGCCTTGGGATGGGGGCCGCTGCCTGCCCTTGGCATGGCCGGACTGCCGCTTGGCGTGATAGTGGCGTTCTCGGCAGGCGCGTTTGTCGCCATCGGCTATATCATCTTGGGTCGAACGGGTCTGTCCTTTCGCGGCGCAGTAAGGCGGATCAATCTCAGCATCTTTGGCGACATATTGAGCGTCGGTGCGCTGGCGGCTGTTAATACGGTACTGACGACCGTCACCATTATCATGATGACGGGGCTGGTCGGCCGCTATGGCGAGGGTGCGCTGGCAGGTTACGGCCTTGGCGCGCGGCTTGAGTTTCTGATGATCCCGGTCATTTTCGGCATTGGTGCCGCGATGACCGCCATGGTCGGAGCCAACATCGGGGCCGGCCGCACCGACCGCGCCCTACGCGTGGCCTGGACCGGCTCTCTGGCCGCGGCGGGTGTTGTGGGCAGTATCGGCCTGCTGCTGGCGGTCTTTCCGGACCTCTGGCTGGGGATGTTCCTTGACCCCTCCAATACCGTGGCACTTGATGCCGGGCGCAGCTACTTCCGCCTCGTCGCACCGATTTACGCATTCTTCGGATTGGGTCTGGCGCTGTATTTCGCGTCACAAGGCGCGGGCCGCATGATTTGGCCGGTGATCAGCAGCCTAAGCCGCATGGGTATTGCATTGGTCGGTGCCCTGCTTCTGACGACCTACGCAGGCATGGGAGTTGAAGGGATATTCGTGGCCATAGGCTGCGCCATGCTGGCTTACGGGCTGATCATCGCGCTCGCCATACGGCACAGTGGCTGGAGATAGGGGAAGCCCTGACAGCGCCTGTAACGGGAAGATAAGCCAAGGGCCGGAAAGGCTGAGCGCGGTGCTGGACCCATCGGTCAGCGACGTCTGCCTGGTGCCCTTGTAATCTTGTTCCCACGAGGACCCGACGGGGTGACGGTATTGGTCAGGTTTTCCTCCGTCAGCTTACGCCATCGGTCAAGGCGATCTGGGTCGATCGTCCCACTGGCGGCCGCAGTTTGCACCGCACACCCCGGTTCATGCGCATGGGTGCAATCGCGAAAGCGACACTGGCTGGCGAGCTCGACAATCTCTGCGAACAGCGTGTTTAGCCCGTCCGCGACATCACTGACATGCAGCGTTCGCATCCCGGGCGTATCGATCACCCAGCCGCCACCCGCAATCGCATGGAGCGAGCGTGACGTGGTTGTGTGACGCCCCTTCGCGTCGTCCGCGCGAATGTCGCCTGTTGGCTGGGCGTCCTCGGATGACTTATTCGACAGCGTATTCAGCAAGGTCGACTTTCCAACCCCCGACGATCCGACAAGGGCGACGGTCTGACCCGGGCCGCACCACCGCGCCAAAATCAATGCCGCATCCGGTGTTTTAGCATTCAGTGTGACGACATCTAGCCCGGCTTGAAGCGCTTGCGCCTGCTGGACGTAGGGTGCGGGATCAGGCGTCTGGTCAATCTTGGTCAGGACAATCACTGGAACCGCCCCTGCCTCGTTGGCCAGCGCCAGATACCGCTCAAGTCGTGCCGGATTAAAGTCGTCATTGCAGGAGGTGACGATCAAAAGCGTGTCAACGTTTGCTGCAATAAGCTGCGCTTGGCGGCGGCCTTCGGCTTGGCGCTGTAACTGCATCCGCCTTTCAAGCCGCCGGACCAGCATGCGGTCTTCGCGGGCCACAAGAACCCAGTCCCCTACGGCGAAGTCCGTCGTGTTCGTCCGCGCCGAGAGCTTTAGCCGCACAGGACCAAGTTCCGACATCGCAGTGACCCGATCGCGGTGAACGGTCGCGATGCGCATGGGGGCAAGCTCGACTTCGTCAGGCCCCACTTGCGCGTCGTAAAACGCCGACCAGCCAAGAGCGTCCAATGAAACTGCGTCCTGATCGGATGGCTGATCTGATGAATATGTCATGGCGATCTGAATGGCGGTGAAACCGCCTTGTTGCAAGCTTTCCTTAGGGCTGGCGAAACACTACCGCGTGGCAGATCCGGTCGACAGCACATCTCACCCAATGCACAGACACGATCGGATGGTTGCGCTGAACGCGTCGATGCACGAGGTTGCGGAACCGCATGCATAGGAGACTACAAGATGATGATCTACGGCTTACAGACCTGCGCTACCTGCCAAAAGGCCCGCAAAGCATTGGAGGCCAATGGAATTACTGTCACTTTCCGTGATGTTCGGGCAGATCCGCTAAGCGAGGCAGAATTGTCGGAGCTGATCGCAGAGTTCGGAGATCGGCTGGTCGACCAAAAATCGAACGACTACCGCGCGCTCAATAACTGGCTGAAGAATTCCGAAGCAGAGGCACAGATCGCGGCACAGCCCAAGGTCATGGCGCGTCCAGTCATTCGTGACGGGGACACGTTCTTTCTAGGGTGGGACCAGACTGTTCAGGACGCCTTACTTGGGGACTGATGCTCCCGATTGGAACGAACAGTAGGCCAATCCAGTTGGTCTGCTGAAGGCTGCACGATCGGCCCAACTTAAGACGGCATCATGGCGGTCTGATGGGCTAAAGTCGGATCGGCCCTTTCCTGCGGATTGCCCTATTCACAATTACGCAATCATACCGCCGCCAACCCAAATGACAGCCTTAGACAAGCAGCGATCCAAACATCGAAGGAGCCGACAATGAGCAACGAGGGTGTCCCCCCCGCCCACCAGGACCAACCGCAGTTAATGATCCTTTTAGGCTGGTTCGTAATCTTCGGCTGTGCGGCGCTTGCGCTCTCAATCCTAATCGCGGATTTCGTTGTGCCTGATCACGATTGGATCGCCGACACGATCAGCGATCTGGGTGCGGGGCGCTTTGAATTCATCGTCGACATTGGGCTTTATACCTATTCGGCGGCGGTGCTGTCAGCCGCCTTACTTGCGGCACATGTGCATATGGGCGACCGCGGGTGGAGCATCGGCATCCTTGCGTTGCTCGTCTTTGGCTTAACCGTTTTTCTGATCGGTGCGCGCAATGAATATGGTGATGCCGACAGTGACGGCTGGGTTATTCACAAATATCTCGTCTATGCTCTTGGCGCGGCGGTTGCGACGATTGCTTTCGCGATGGCCAAAGGCCTGAGACGTGCGGACGACCGGTACTCCTATGCGCTGCAAGGGTTTGGCGCGCTTTGGGTTGTCGGCGCGCCGGTATTCTTCTTTCTACCGAACGATATTGATGGTCTTTATGAAAGAGGTCTGGGGGTCCTTGCGAGCGGGATCTTGATCACCTTGGCGATCTTTTTCATTCGCCGCGGGCACGCATTGGGCCGCTAGATCAGATCGCTTTGCGGTCCAACGCTGGAACATGGAAAAACGGGCGGGCGCAGGAATGCGCCCGCCCGTCTTATTTTAGGTCTTCTTTGCTGCAAGCACAGCATCGCCGGTGATCGGCAGGTGACGTACACGTGCGCCAGTCGCGTTAAAGATCGCGTTGGCAATCGCGGGTGCGATCACGGTAGTACCAGGCTCGCCCAGACCAACCGGTACTTCGGTGCTTTCGACAAAGGCGATCTCAAGCTCGGGCACATCGGCCAGACGCAGCGGCGTATAGGCCCCGAGGTTCAGGTCAATAACGTTGCCGTTCTCGATCCGTGTACCTTCGTGAAGCGCCAAGGACAGTCCCCAAAGGGCCGCACCTTCGCATTGCGCGCGCGCCCCGTCGGGGTCCACAACTGTGCCGCAGTCGAACGCCAGCCACATCTTCTGAACATCGACCTCGCCCGTTTCAGGATCAACCGCCAGCTTGACCGCCGCCGCTGTCCAGGTCGGCATGCTGCGCGACTGGCCAAAGGTGGTGGCAATACCGATTGCGGTGCCCTCGGGCAGTTCTGTGCTGCCATAACCCGACATCTCGGCCACGCGTTGCAAAACAGCAGCCTGACGTGATGCTCCACCAACCGCATTGGGCGCAGAACCCGCGTTGATGCCTTCGGCCTTCAGGTGATCCAGACGGAACTGCAGCGGATCGGCACCGACTTTATGCGCCGCCTCATCCATGAAGCTTTCCACGGCAAAGTTGGTCCAGCCCGGTCCGACAGACCGCAGCCAACCGGGACGGAAGGTCGCATTCGCCAGATCGTTCGAGATCGCCCGCACCTGATGCGCACCCACCGTGTACCAGTGGTCGGCACCGTCAATGGCAAAGGGGTCATAAGGTTCTTCGTTGACACCTTTGGGCATAAAGCCCGGTGCCATCACCTGCGTCGGCCAACCGGCTGCGGCGTGGTGTTCCATGCCCGTGACGGCTTTGCCATCGTCGAACGCCATGCGCAGTTTTTGCACCGAAGGCGACCTGATGCTGTCGAACTGCGCGTCTTCCTCGCGCGAGAACACCAGCTTCACTGGCTTACCGACTGCTTTGGACGCCAGTGCTGCGGGCACAATATAGTCGCCATTCAGGCGACGGCCAAAGCCCCCACCCAGCATATAGCTGCGCATCACGATCTTATCGGCAGGCACTTCCAAAGCGGCGGCCAGTGTGGGCAGGATCAGCGATTGCCACTGGTTGCCCGCGTGAGTTTCCCAAACACCATCGGCGTTCTGGAAAACGGTGGCGTTCACCGGTTCCATCTGGAAGTGCAGCACGGATTGCGTGGTATATTCAGCCTCAAGCGTGTCGGCGGCGGCATCAAAGGCAGCGGTCGTGTCGGGCTGCTCTGTGTGCAGGATCGACCCTTCCTCGCCTTGGATCAGCTCGCGCGAGCGCGCCTGAATATCCTCTTCCGAGACATTCGCCGTCTCGCCCGAGGTCCAGTCGACGCTGATCTCGTAGGTCGCCGTGCGCGCGGCGTGCAGCGTTTTGCCCAGCACCACAACCCAACCCGGCACGGTGCCCGACGGGTCTTCGATCACCACGGTTTCAAGGTAGCCTTTGATGTCCTTGGCGGCGCTATCATCCACGGCATTCACCTTGGAGCCATAGCGCGTCGGCGGCAGCATCGGCACGCCGTAGACCATCCCGTCGACCTTGGCATCCAGACCATAGATCGCCTGACCGGTGGTTTTCGTATCCAGATCAAGCGGATGCACGTCCTGCCCCACAAGGCGCAGGTCAGCGTGGGGTTTCAGCGGCAGGGCTGCCAGCTCTTCTTCGGTGAAGCTGCGGTCAAGACCATCGGCCACCAGATCACCATAGCTGATGCTTTGCGTGCCATCGGTCACAGCACCGTCGCGTGCAGTCAGACCCGAGGCATCAACACCCCATTTGGCCGCTGCGGCTTCGATCAAGGCGGTCCGGCCAGCGGCCCCTGCTTGACGGTAGACAGGCCAGCTTTGCCAGATCGACCAGCTGCCGCCTGTGACCATCAAGCCCCATTTCTCGTCTGTATCAACGTGGGTGATGTGTACATTTTCCCATGCGACTTCCAGCTCGTCCGCTAGAATACGCGCGATGGCAGTGCCGACGTGTTGGCCCATCTCGGCGCGGATGATGTTAACGTTGACCTGACCGTCGGCGTCGATCCAGTACCACATCGACGGCTCGAACGTATCGCCGTTGGGCGTGACCGGTGTGCCATCTGGCACCGCTGGGTTCATCGCGGCCTTCGATGCCTGCGGGAAGCCAAAAGCAACCCCAACGGCAGTCATGGACACAAGGAACCCACGGCGGGTCATCTGTGGTTGCGTGTCTGCGCCTGTGAGGCGAGAAATCAAATTAGCCATTGTCGGAGCCTCCCATAGCGGTGGCGGCATCGCGCACGGCTTGACGGATACGGGTATAGGTCATGCAGCGGCACAGATTGCCGGTCATCACCGCGTCGATGTCGTCATCGCTGGGGTTGGGCGTGTCTTGCAACAACGACGCCGCCTGCATGATCTGACCCGACTGGCAATAGCCACACTGGGGCACGCGCAGGTTCCGCCATGCTTCTTGCACAGGATGGCTGCCGTTTTCGTCCAAACCTTCGATTGTTGTGACTTTCAGTCCTTCGACGTCGGAAAGATAGGTGATGCAGGACCGGACGGCAGCGCCGTCGATGTGTACGGTACATGCGCCACACGCACCGATACCGCAGCCAAACTTGGTCCCTGTCAGGCCGATCTCGTCACGGATCGCCCACAACAGGGGCGTATCCGGCTCTGCGTCGACAGAAACCTGCCGTCCGTTCAATTCGAATTTAATCATTAAGTCTTTGTCCCTTGGGTAAATTATGCCTAGGCGGAGCGCGCATATAGCAGCGTTGACTGGACGGTCAATATAAGTTTTATGCCACCCAATAACAGGTGCCGACCCAAATGATCACGAAATTGTCAGACGTCATTGCGTCACACGCATTTGCCGATCTTACACGGAACATGCGCTTCGCGAAAGATAATTTCGCCCACCCTCATGCTCGCAGAATCTCTGACAGCCCGATCAGCGCTTGTTTGTCCGCGGGCCGGCAGGTACTGCCCCCCTAATCACCGGAGCGTATCATGCACTGCGGTCACCAAGGGTTCGGGAACGTCATGGCGCAAAATTCACTGATCTACAAAGTCGAGCTGTCGGTCTCTGATATGGATCGCCATTATTACGAAACGCACAAGCTTACTGTGGCCAAACATCCGTCTGAAACAGATGAACGATTGATGGTGCGTCTGTTGGCCTATGCGTTGAATGCCCACGAACATCTGGAGATGACCAAAGGTCTGTCCACCGACAGCGAACCTGATATCTGGCAAAAAAGCCTCTCCGACGAGATCGACGTTTGGGTTGCCCTTGGTTTGCCCAGCGAAAAGATCATCCGCCAGTCCTGCAACAAGGCCGAGCGGGTGATCCTATACCCTTATGGCGGCAAAACCGCAGAGGTCTGGTGGGATAAGACCCGCAACGGCACAGCGCGGTTTGACAATCTTGTGGTGGTCAATCTGGCAGAGGGCGACACAGCCGCGCTCGCAAAACTTGCCAGCCGCGCGATGAAGCTGCAGGTCCATATTCAGGATGGTGATGTGATGGTCAGCGTGGATGATAGCGTTGTCTACCTTACGCCGACGCTTTGGAAAGACGCCGCCTGACGCGCCACTGCGGCACCTGTCACCCCGTTTCATCGCCTCGTATCGGTACTCAAGTTTAAACAGATTTCACACCCCTATGGGGTGCTTCCGCACGTGCAACAGCTTTGCACATAAAAACACTTGGCATCCCCGGTTTGCCCGCTACCTTGATCCTCAACTTCCGCACGATCATCGAAAGCCACATCAAGGAGCCTGCATCCCATGACGAATTTCCTTCGCACATCCGTATCCGCCGCGACCCTCACCGCCGCGCTTGCCACCTCGGCAGCTGCTGACATCACCGTATCTTCCAAGATCGACACCGAAGGCGGGCTGTTGGGCAATGTCATTGCGCTTGCCCTCGAAGACGCGGGCCTGCCAGTCGAGCGTCGTTTGCAGTTGGGCGGCACGCAAGTTGTCCGCGAGGCGCTGCTGTCCGGTCAGATCGACATTTACCCCGAATACACGGGCAACGCGGCGTTCTTTTTCAACGAGGCTGAAAGCGACGTCTGGAAAGACGCCAAAGCCGGCCATGCCCGCGCCGCTGAACTGGACGCCGACCAAAACGACGTGACATGGCTGACCTCTGCCCCTGCGAATAACACATGGGCAATTGCTGTCACCGGTCCCGTAGCTGACGAAAATGCCCTCAAAACCATGTCCGATTTTGGCGCGTGGGTGGCGCAGGGCGGCACGGTCAAACTGGCCGCCTCCACCGAATTTGTGTCGTCCCCCGCGGTGCTGCCGGCCATGCAAGACACCTATGGGTTTGAACTGACGTCGGATCAGACGGTTATTCTGTCAGGTGGCGATACGGCTGCGACTATCCAAGCCGCAGCGCGCGGTACGTCGGGAGTGAATGCAGCGATGGTCTATGGCACCGATGGCGGTGTCGGTGCAACGGGCCTTGTGGTGATGGAAGACGACAAAGGCGTGCAGCCCGTCTATGAACCCGCCCCGATCATCCGCGCCGAGGTGCTGGCGGAATACCCGTCCATCCCCGAAGTGCTGAACCCGATCTTTGAAGGGCTGGATATGGCGACGTTGCAAAAGCTGAACGGTCGCATCCAAGTCGGTGGCGAACCGGCAGAGGCCGTGGCGCGTGATTACCTCACCCAAGCCGGGGTGCTGGACTGATCCGCGGCACAGTAACCTTGCAGGCCCCTCCGGTGCGGTTTTCTGCGCCGGGGGTTCTGTTTGCTATTCTGGGGGGCGCAGCACTGCTGGCCCCCTTTATGACATTGGCCGCGAACCGCATTGTCGCGGGCGACGCGGTTCCGATCTGGTCGGTGGTGCCGCCAGGACAGACAGCGCTTGGTCTGGCGGCAGTCTTGCTTGGCCTTGCACTGGGTGTGCCTGCGGGGCGTGCTGGCCTTCGGATGGTTGGGCCCCTGATCGGGTTGGCCGGTCTGCTGTGGCTCGTCATTCAAGGCGCACCTGCCTTGCTGGATGGCGCTGGCGATTATGCTCGGGTCTCTCCTGCAGCGGGGTTCTGGTGTCTGCTGGTAATCTTTGCCCTGCTCATGGCCGATGCGATCACAGCGCTGAAACCGGGGCCCTACCAGCGTGCACTGTTGTTGGCCGCCGCAGTGGCAGCCTTGGCAGCGGTGCTGGGATCAGGCGTGTTGTCGCCGCTGTCCGTCCTGCAGGAATTCTCTGCCCGCCGCGACGCTTTCGCCAGCGAAGCAACCCGTCACCTTTGGCTGGCCTTTGGCTCGCTTGGGATGGCTGGTATTATCGGCTTTCCCCTCGGCGTGCTGGGTCACCGCAAGCCCGCCCTACGCGGCGCAATACTGCCGGTGCTGAGCTTTCTACAAACCATCCCGTCGCTCGCTATGTTCGGGCTGATGATCCCCCTGCTCAGTTGGGTCGGTGCCACGGTGCCCGGTGCACGTAGCCTTGGGATTGCAGGCATCGGATTTGCGCCTGCTTTCGTGGCGCTGGTGCTTTATTCTCTGCTGCCTGTGGTCGGCAACACCGTGGCCGGTCTGGCCGCAACGCCCGCACAGGCGCTGGACGCCGCACGTGGGATAGGGATGACGGCGGGGCAGCGGTTATGGCGCGTTGAACTGCCCATCGGCCTGCCCGTGATCCTGACTGGTCTGCGCATCGTGCTGGTGCAAAACATCGGGCTCGCGGTGATTGCGGGGCTGATCGGCGGCGGCGGCTTTGGGACTTTCGTGTTTCAGGGGCTGAACCAGACCGCCACTGACCTGATCCTGCTCGGCGCGCTGCCCACAGTCGCGCTGGCCCTGACGGCGGCCATTGTAATGGATATTCTGGTCGACCTGACCCGACGCCTCCCCAAGGAGACCCCATGATAGAGATCGACAATATCACCAAAATCTACGACAGCGCCCGCGCCGTCGATGGCGTGTCGATGACGATTGATACCGGCACGATCACGGTCATCGTCGGTACATCTGGCTCGGGCAAAACGACGCTGCTGCGGCTGATCAACCGGCTGGAAGAACCCACCTCGGGCGAGGTGCGGATCAACGGGCAATCAACGCTCGACGTCAAACCGCATATTCTGCGGCGGCGGATCGGCTATGCCATTCAAGGGCACGGGCTGTTCCCGCATCACACGGTCGCGCGCAATATCGGCGCGGTGCCGCAACTGCTGGGCTGGTCGCGCGACAAGATCGACGCCCGCGTGGACGAACTGCTTGATCTCTTTTCCATGGCCCCACAGGATTTCCGCAACCGGTATCCATCAGAGCTGTCTGGCGGGCAGCAGCAACGCGTGGGCGTCGCACGCGCGCTGGCCTCGCGCCCTGATCTGATCCTGATGGACGAACCTTTCGGCGCGCTTGACCCGATCATCCGCACCCGTGCGCAAGAGGACCTGCGCCGCATCCAGCAAGCGCTTGGGTCGACGATCATTCTTGTGACCCATGATATGGAGGAAGCCATTCGTCTGGGCGACCGCGTGGCCGTGATGGATGGCGGCAAGCTGGTGCAATACGCAACCCCAGCGGATATTATCACTCATCCTGCGACCGATTTTGTCGCCGATATGGTCGGTGATGTGGAACGCCCCCTGCGGCTGCTTTCCCTCACCCCTCTGGCGGATGTGATAGAGGACGGCCCCGCCAGTGGCACGCCCCTGCCCCCCGATGCCAATCTGCGCGACGCGCTGTCGGCATGCCTGTGGACCGGCCGCAGCGCGGTGCCGGTCAGCGACCATGGCAAGGTGATCGGCCGCGTGACGCTGGACGCGATCCGCGCCCGCGCCGAGGTACACGCATGACAGCGGGCAATCTGCTGCGTCTTGGGTTGCTGGGTCTGCTGCTCGCACTGGTCCTGCAACCTAACTGGTTCACGCCGCTCTTTGCGCCGCTGGCCCCTGCGGGCGGTCCGGTGATCTATGCGCGCAGCTCTCTGCTGTCGCTCTCGCTCAGCCATTTGGGGCTGGTTGCCCTTGCCTCCGTCGCGGCGACGCTGGTGGCGGTGACGTTGGCGATCTTTGTTACCCGTCCCGTTGGCGCGTCTTTCCTGCCGCTGTCGCGCACGATCACCAACATCGGGCAGACCTTCCCCCCCGTCGCCGTGTTGGCGCTGGCCGTGCCCGCCTTGGGCTTCGGGTCGGGGCCGACGCTGGTGGCGCTTTTCCTCTATGGCCTGCTGCCGATATTTGAAAACGCGATCACCGCCCTATCAACCCTGCCCCCCGCCACGATGGAGGCCGCACGCGGCATGGGTCTGAACCGCTGGCAACGCCTGTGGCGCGTGGAGCTTCCGCTTGCCCTGCCCGTGATCCTGACCGGCATCCGACTGTCTGTCGTCATCGCCCTTGGCACAGCGACGATCGGGTCCACCGTTGCCGCACGCACGTTGGGCGAGGTGATCATCGCTGGCTTGCTGACCAATAACACCGCTTACGTGCTGCAAGGCGGGCTGATCGTGGGGCTCTTTGCGGTGCTGATCTATGACGCGATGGCGCAGCTTGAACGCTATCTCGCCGCGCGCATGGGGGGCTGATCTGCGCCGCGAACCCACCCGAGTGGAAGCTTGCCGATACCACCCCCGCGCAATTGCGGCCCCTGCTCAAGACTTGTATCAATCGCCTATGATCCGACAGCTTGCCCCCTTTCTCCTCACCCTCTGGGCCGCGCCCCTTACGGCGCACCCCCATGTCTTTATTGACACGCAGCTTGCCCTTGTCGCCGATGACCAAGGACAGCTGACCCATGTGCGCGTGACATGGCAATATGACGCGCTCTATTCGCTGCTGGTGACCGAGGATATGGGCCTTGATGCTGACGGTGATGGCACCCTAACCAAGGCGGAGCTTGCCGCTTTGAACGGCTTTGACATGCGTTGGGTTGACGGGTTCAACGGCGACCTGGTGGTCAGCACCGCGGCGGCAAACATTCCGCTTTCCGGTCCATCCGAGATTGCGACGCAATTCGACGCCGGACAGATCACCACCTCGCATCTGCGTGCGCTTCAGACGCCTGTTTCAGCCGGCACAGCGATCACGATCAAACCCTATGATGCGACCTACTACACCGCCTACGACATCACGACTAAAATAGACATCGCGCAGGCTCCGAGCTGCCGCGCCCGTGTCGAAATGCCGAACGTCAGCGCCACAATGGAGGCGCTGCAACAGCAGCTTGCCCAGCTTGATGCCCAAAGCGATCCGGCCGACGCAGGCCTACCGGATATTGGCGCGCAGATGGCCCCCACGGTGAACGTTTTATGCGCCGCGCCCTGACGGTTATCGCGTCCGCCGCGGTGATCGCCCTCGCCGCGCTGTGGTGGACTGGCGGGTTCGACCAGCTGGCGCAGTGGGCCGCGACCCATCAACGGGAGTTTCAAAACAGCATCGCACTATCGCTGCGGGCCGTGCGCGCAGGCCAGCCAGAGGCAGTGACTGCGCTGCTATCGGCCTGTTTTGCCTATGGCGTCGTGCATGCCGCTGGCCCTGGTCACGGCAAGGTGCTGATCGGCGGTTATGGCGCGGCCAAAGCGGTGCCGATGTTGCGCCTGTCGGTGATCGCGCTGCTGTCGTCGCTGGGTCAGGCCGTTACGGCGGTGGCGCTGGTCTATACCGGCGTGACCCTTTTGCAGTTGGGCCGCGAGCGTATGATTTCGCTGACAGAGGCGATTATGGCTCCGGTGAGCTATGGCGCGATTGCCTGTGTTGGGCTGTGGCTGTTCTGGCGTGGGCTGCGCCATTTCCGCGCGACAATGCCCGCGTCGCAGGGGGACCATGACCACTCTCACGATCACGATGGCATCTGCGCCACCTGCGGCCACGCGCATGGGCCGACGGCAGAACAGGTGCAAAATGCGACCAGCTTGCGGGAAACGCTTGTGCTGATCGCCTCTATCGCGATCCGCCCCTGCACCGGCGCGTTGTTTGTACTGATTATCACGCTTCAGATGGGGATTGCGGGTGTCGGCATTGCGGGCGCATTCGCGATGGCATTCGGCACAGCGACCATCACCATCGCCGTGGGACTAGGCGCCGGCGCACTGCGCGGTGGCGTGTTGGCAGGCTGGGCAAGCGTCCCGCGGGCGGCCCAGATTGCGGCTGTGATTGAACTTGCAGCGGGGCTGTGCGTGGCGCTGCTGGCGGGCGGGCTACTGCTTCGGTCACTCTGATTTTAGCTGCTCGACAAGCAGGGCGGTTAAAACTATCTATAATTTATGAACCAGCCAAAACCAGAAACACACTCCGCCCGGATCGCACGTATTCTGGCGGACCGTATCATCTCGGGGCAGCTGCCCCCAGGAGCGCATTTGCGCCAAGACCACATTGCGCAGGAGTTCGGCGCAAGCCACGTCCCCGTACGTGAAGCCTTTCGTCTACTAGAAACCCAAACACTTGCAGAAAGCCTTCCAAGACGCGGATTTCGCGTCACTTTTTTCGATATGGCAGAGCTGCGCGAGGTCGCCGAGATGCGCGCCAGCCTCGAAGCGCTTGCGCTGCGGCACGCCGCCCCCAATATGACGCCAGATATCCTCGTCAAGGCTCACAAAGCCAACTTACAGGGCGACACAGCCCAGGATGTACATGAATGGGAGGCGGCAAATCGCTGTTTTCACAGAACAATTCTTGAACCTTGTCAAATGCCGCGCCTGATGCGGTCGATCGACGATCTGCAAGCCGCAAGCGCACGGTTCATTCTGCGTGCATGGCGCACAAACTGGGAATCCCGCACCGATCACGACCACCGAAAAATCCTAGAAGCCCTGCGCAAAGGCCAGGTCGATCTGGCCTGTTCGACGCTTTCTCGGCACGTCGGTTGGATCGGAAAGCGTTCCCGCACTCTAAAAAATCAAGCTGGAACAGACAGTTCTGAATTTTTCAGATAATTATCTATAATTTGAATTGCCCTGCGACGCTGCATTCTTCCTACTGTGATTGAAATGTAAAAAGCTATCGTCGGAGGAAACCAGATGGCACTTGCGATCACATCCCTACCCCGTAACCCGTCTCTCGCGCAGGGGCTTGGCCTCGCACTTGCAGGGGCTGCGCTCATCACGTTGGGGGCCAAAATTCAGATTCCGTTCTGGCCTGTACCCATGACGTTGCACACGCTGTCCGTATTCCTTGTCGCCCTCACTCTGGGCCCACGTCTGGGGCTGGCGGCGATGGCGGCCTATCTTGGAGCCGGTGCAGCGGGGCTTCCGGTGTTCTCTGGCACCCCTGAACGCGGTATCGGGCTCAGCTATATGGTCGGGCCGACGGGCGGCTACCTGCTGGGCTACCTTGTGGCGGCGGGGTTGACCGGCTGGCTGGCGATGGGGCGCGGCTGGATCGGGCGGGTGCTGGCGATGCTGGCGGGTCTTGCGGTTGTCTATGCGGGTGGTCTGGCGTGGCTGTCGCTGTTCGTGCCCGCCCCCAAGCTGCTCGCCGCAGGTCTGACGCCCTTTTTGTTGGGTGACCTGATCAAGGTCCTGCTGGCAGCGACACTGATGTCGGGACTGTCCCGTCTGAAAGGGCGCGATCAATGATCCGCACAGACTGGACAGTAACCGAAGCGGCAACCATCCACGCGCTGCCCTTCCCCGAGCTCATGCACCGTGCGCAAACCTTGCACCGTGCGCATTTCGACCCCACCGCGATCGAAACCGCCAGCCTGCTCAGCATCAAGACCGGCGGCTGTCCCGAAGATTGCGGCTATTGCTCGCAGTCAGCGCATTATGACACCGGCGTCAAAGCGACCAAGCTGATGGGCGCGGAAGAGGTCATCGCCGCCGCCAAACGCGCCAAGGACGCGGGCGCGCAGCGGTTCTGCATGGGCGCTGCATGGCGCAGCCCCAAGGACCGCGACATGGACAAGCTGACCGATATGGTGCGCGGCGTAGCTGATCTGGGGCTTGAAACCTGCATGACGTTGGGGATGCTGTCCCCCGAACAGGTGAGCAAGCTCAAAGACGCGGGGCTGGATTTCTACAACCACAACATCGACACCTCGCCCGAATATTACGCCGAGATCGCATCGACGCGCACGATGGAAGACCGCCTCGAAACGGTGGAACATGTGCGCAAGGGCGGGATCAAGGTCTGCTGCGGCGGTATCCTTGGCATGGGCGAGGCAGAGGCGGACCGGATCAGCATGCTCGTGACCCTCGCGACGCTGCCCAGCCACCCCGACAGCGTGCCGGTGAACCTGTGGAACGCGGTCAAAGGCGTGCCGGTGCAGGGGAAATCCGAAAAGGTCGATCCTTTTGCACTGGTCCGGCTGGTGGCCTTGGCGCGCATCCTCATGCCCGCATCGGTCGTGCGCCTGTCCGCAGGCCGCACCGGGATGAGCGACGAGCTACAATCGCTGTGCTTTCTTGCGGGGGCGAATTCGATCTTTGTGGGCAACCAGTTGCTGACCACCGAAAACCCCGCCACATGGAAGGACAACGATCTGCTACAGCGCCTCGGCATGCATGTGGCACCGGCAAAACCTGCCTCCAGATCGGTGGAGATGGCAGCGCAGTAGATCCGCCCCTTACACGTGCAAAAGCCCGACCTGAAATTCTTGGGCCGGGCTTTTCATATCGGACGATAGCGTGGTGTCAGGCGAAGATGATCACCGACTGCATGCCGTCCGCAACCATATCCCCATCCGTATTCCAGACGCGCATCACCTGAGAGCTGTAACCGCCGTTGCCTGCCGTCAATTGCGTCTCCATCATATACCAGCCGTCGCGCGTATTGGCGTGATCGGACAACAGATTGATGATCCAGTTCATCGACGAATTCGGCCCCGGCCGCGTCATCATCGGGAAGGCCGCAGGGGGCAGTACGTCGCCGATGGCGATCAGCCCCTCGAGCGTGCCCCACATCGCCGGATCGCGGTGCCGTGCCCAGATCCTGACATAGCCGCGATCGGACCCTGAAAATGGCAGACTGCCCTCGATCAGCTTGACCTCGAAGTTGACAAAGAACCGCACCGGCGGGCGCTTTAGCGCAGGCGGGAAATAGGATGGCGTGTCGTCGGGCCCTTGGGGGGCTGCGGGGGCGGTATGGCCCACGTTCAACTGACTTTCCTGCGCATGCCCGAAAGAAAACGTGCCCGTCGCGGCGACCTTGCCGTCGATCTCGGCGCGGGTGGCGATGGTGGTGATGTTACGCCCTTCGCGCAGCACCTCTGAGTGGATCGTGGGGGCCTGTGACACGGGCGCAGTAAAGTTGATCAGGGCAGACCGGAGCGCGGGCAATTCAGGACGGTCCCGACGGGCAGCATTGACCAGCAACGCACCGGTAAACCCGCCAAAAGCCGTACGCCCCTGCGCCCAATTCTCTGGCACCTGATAGCGCGGCGCGGTGCCGTCTTGCTCTGCTGTGGCCAATACCTCGGCCAGGGTCACATCTGTCATGTCGGGTCCTTTATACGTCTGTCACCGCACGCGGGCGCGCTGCTTCCCAATCGATGCCCGCAAAGCCAAGGGCGCGCAAGACACCCTGCCCCTGAAACGCCACGTCACCAAGAACGCACCCCCGCGGCAAAAAAACCTTTGGCGGGTTCGGATAGAGGTGTTGACGCCTGATCTGTATTTCATATATTTATGAATTATGGAAACACTACTCACTGATCGACTCGCCACCCTTAGCCACCCGCAGCGGCTGGCCGTGTTTCGCCTGCTGATGCGGCGCTATCCCGATGCCTTGCCTGCGGGGGAAATCTCGCAGGTGCTGGCGCTGAAATCCAGCACAGCGTCGGTATATCTGTCGGCGCTGACGCAGGTCGGTCTGATTACGCAGCGGCGCGACGGGACGCGGCTGCTGTATTCCATCAACCTTGATGCGGCGGGCGAGGTCGTATCGGGGTTGTTCGTGGATTGTTGTCGGGGGCGCGCTGATCTCTGCCCGCCCCCGTTCTCTGACCTCATTAACAGGACGCAGATGATGACCCAGCCAAAATTCAACGTGCTTTTCGTATGTACCGGCAATTCCGCCCGTTCCATCTTTGCAGAGACGATCCTGCGTGACATGGCGGGCGACCGGTTCACCGCCTATTCCGCAGGCACCCTGCCCCGGTCCGAGCTTAACCCCCTAGCGGTCGAGATGCTGCACGCCAAGGGCCACAGCATCGATGCGCTGCGGTCCAAACACATCTCTGAATTTCAGACCGCCGATGCGCCGCAGATGGATTTCGTCTTTACCGTCTGTGACCACGCCGCAAACGAGGAATGTCCCACCTGGCCCGGCCAGCCCGTGTCGGGGCATTGGGGGATGCCCGATCCCGTCAAAGCCGAAGGGGCGCAAGCCGAACGCCGGCTGGCCTTTCAACAGACATATGGCGCGCTGCACAACCGGCTGCTGGCCTTTGCCGCCCTGCCTTTCGAAGCGCTGGACCGCGCTGCCTTGCAAAAACGGGTCGATGCCATCGGGGCCGACCCAGTGACCACAGGATAAACCACCATGACAACCTATGCTTTGAACGGCCTTGGCCGCATCGGAAAACTCGCCCTGCGGCCCTTGCTGGAACAGGGGGCCAAGATCGCCTTTATCAACGACGCGGTTGGCGACCCCGAGATGCACGCCCATCTGTTGGAGTTTGATTCCGTCCACGGGCGCTGGCCCGCGACCTTCAGCGCAGAGGATAACGCGATCACCATCGACGGCACGCGTATCCCCGTGACCAGCACCAAATCGATCACCGACCTGCCGCTGGACGGTGTGGATGTGGTGATCGATTGCACCGGCGCGTTCAAGACCGAGGCCAAGCTCGCCCCCTATTTCAAAGCGGGCGTAAAAAAGGTCGTTGTCTCAGCGCCGGTTAAAGACGGCCCAACGGCGAATATCGTTTATGGCGTCAACGACGATACCTATGACCCCACAGACCACACCATCGTCACTGCGGCGAGCTGCACCACCAACTGCCTTGCCCCCGTTGTCAAAGTCCTGCTGGAAGGCATCGGGATCAAACACGGGTCAATCACCACGATCCATGATGTGACCAACACACAAACCATCGTGGACCGTCCCGCCAAGGACATGCGCCGGGCGCGATCAGCGCTGACCAACCTGATCCCCACCACCACGGGATCAGCCACGGCGATCACGCTGATCTACCCTGAACTGACCGGCAAGCTGAACGGCCACGCCGTGCGGGTGCCGCTGCTGAACGCGTCGATCACCGATTGCGTATTCGAGCTGGAGCGTGAGACCACCGTGGAAGAGGTCAACGCCCTGTTCAAAACCGCCGCCGAGGGGCCGTTGAAGGGCATTCTGGGCTATGAGGAACGCCCGCTCGTGTCGTCGGATTACACCAATGACACCCGCAGCGGGATTATTGATGCGCCATCGACGATGGTGGTGAATGGCACGCAGGTCAAAGTCTATGCGTGGTACGACAACGAAATGGGCTATGCTCACCGTCTGGTGGATGTGGCGCTGATGGTGGGCGGCAAGCTGTGACACGACCTGCTGGATTTACCGCCTATATTGCCGTCACAGCCGCTTATTGGGCGTTTATGCTGACCGACGGGGCACTGCGGATGCTGGTGCTGCTGCATTTTCACACGCTGGGGTTCTCTCCGGTGCAGCTGGCCTATCTGTTTGTGTTGTACGAGATCGCAGGTGTCGTGACCAACCTGTCGGCGGGCTGGATCGCGGCGCGCTTTGGACTGACCTCGACACTTTATGCGGGGCTGTCGTTGCAGGTTATCGCCCTGCTGGCGCTGACGCAGCTTGATCCGGCATGGAGCGTGACTGCCTCCGTCGTGTTTGTGATGCTGGTGCAGGGGCTGTCGGGTGTGGCCAAGGATCTGGCCAAGATGAGCTCTAAATCCGCGGTCAAGCTGTTGGCCCCCACCACGGGGGGCGGGTTGTTTCGCTGGGTCGCTCTGCTGACCGGATCGAAGAACGCGGTCAAGGGCGCGGGCTTTCTGCTGGGTGCGGGGATGCTGGCCTTGCTCGGGTTTGTGCCGTCGACGCTGGTGATGGCCGCGATCCTGTTCGTGATCCTGATCGGCGTGATCATCGGTATGCCCGCGGGCCTGCCCGTGGGGCGCAAGGACGCCAAGTTCACCGAAGTGCTGTCGAAGAACCGCAATATCAACTGGCTCAGCGCCGCGCGGCTGTTTCTGTTCGGGGCGCGCGACGTGTGGTTTGTCGTGGGCATCCCGATCTATTTCTACGCGGTGCTGTCTGATGGCAGCGTCGAAAGCAAGCGCGACGCCTTCTTTATGATCGGCAGCTTTATGGCGGTGTGGACGATTCTTTATGGTGCCGTGCAAGGCTGGGCCCCGAGGATTCTGCAGGCCGCAAGCCGAACCGAGGGTGAGACACTAACCCAAGCCCGTCACTGGAACCTCGCGCTTGTGGTCGTGCCTGCCCTGCTTGCCGCGCTGGTCTGGATCACGCCTGCACCTTCCGCCACGCTGACGCTCACGATTGTCGTCGGCTTACTGATCTTCGGGGCGATCTTTGCGGTGAATTCAGCCCTGCACTCCTATCTGATCCTCAGCTTCACAGAGGCCAAGCGGGTTACGATGGATGTGGGGTTCTACTATATGGCCAATGCGGCCGGACGTTTGGTGGGCACGCTGCTGTCGGGGTTCACCTACCAGATTGGCGGGCTGGCGCTTTGTCTGGCAACTGCGGCGGTTATGTTGGCGCTGAGCGCCTTTGGGACGGCACAGCTGCGCCCGACCCAAACCTCATAAGAGACAGCGCGCGAGGTCACCCCCGCGCGCCCTGTTTCAAGGTATTGCAACCACGCCGTTGCGGTTGTCACGCCAGATCACCGCGACGATCAGCGCCGATGCGACACCGGCAATCAGGGTCGTCATCAGGCCGGGGAAGCTGAAGGCAAACCCCGCGATCCCCAGCGGCAGACGCAGCCACGGCCGCACCATACCGACGCCCAGCAGATAGCCCTCAAGCCCGCCGGACAGCAGCGTGATGCCAATGATGATCGACGGCAGCACATAGATCAGCGGCGTTAGGTCGCCCTGCAATACCAGCGCAGGCTGGAACAGGAAGAACAGGGGCACAAAGTAGATCACCACCCCCAGCCGCATCGCGGTAAAGGACGTCAGCATCGGCTTGGCCCCCGCAATCGTTGCCGCCAGAAACGCCGCAGCGCCTACGGGTGGCGTGATCACTGACAGCATCGCGTAGTAGACGATAAAGAAGTGCACCGCGACCGTGTTCAACCCGCCGATTTCGATGATCGCGGGTGCCAGCGTCACCGCAAGGAAGATGTAGGCCACAATCGCCAGCCCCGCCATCCCCATGATAAAGCAGGCCAAAACCCCAAGCGCGATCACAAGATAAACGTTATCCCCGCCCAATGCGACCAGACCCGATGTCATCGACCCCGTGACGCCCGTGATCGTTAACGCGCTGACAACAAAGGCAATCGGCAGAATGATCGCCGCCGTTTGCGTGACCAGCGTGCCGACTTGCCGCAGGGTTTCAAAGATGCGCGCAGGCGTCATCATGGTCTCGCGTTGCAGGAAGCTGAGCGCGATCATCAGCGCACTAGCGTACCACGGGGCATAGTATTCCCACCGCATATACAGCAGACCCCAGACCAGAAAGATCATGACCAGCAGGAACGGCCAGCCGCGCTTCATCACCTCGCGGGCAGAAGGCAGGTGTTCGGGTTTCATCCCCACCAGCCCTTTGCGCGCGGCATAGGCGTCGACTTGCAGGATCAGACCAAAGTAGAACAGCGCCGACGGCAGGATCGCGGCAATCATCACGGTCGCGTAATCCACCCCGATGGTGATCGCCATGACAAAGGCAATCGCCCCCATCACCGGCGGCATCACCACACCGCCGGTAGAGGCGCAGGCCTCGATCGCGCCAGCGTAATGGGCCGGGTAGCCGACCTTTTTCATGGTTGGAATAGTGATCGACCCCGTGCCCGCGATGTTGGAAAAGATCGACCCCGACAGCGACCCGAAAAAGGCGCTGGCAACGATGGACACTTTCGCAGGACCACCGCGGTATTTGCCAAAGCCCGCATTGGCGAGATCAATAAAGAACTGTCCCGCTCCTGTCGCAATCAACACGCCGGCAAAGACCAGAAAGCCCAGCACGATCTCGGCCACGATCTTGGTCGTGATGCCCATCAACCCTTCGGTGCGGAAGACATGCGCCTCGATCATGCGTTCAAACGTATAGGGGATGCCCATCAGCAAACCGGGGAAGTAATCGGCCACCAGCGGATACAGCCCCAGCACCAGGACGACCAACAGGAACGGCACGCCTCCCGACCGCCGCGCGATCTCGAGCATCAGCAGCCACAACACCACACCGGCGTAAAAGTTGGTCCAGCCCGCCTGCACGATCTCCCATGCGTACATGGAGAACCACATGCAGATGCCAAAGCCCACGGCGGCGGCCACGACGTCATAGATCGGGACGCTTGTGTGCGATTGCTTTGCAGGCAGCGCAATATAGGCGGCGGCAAGGAAAGTGCCGATAAAGACCCAGTAATACTGCCCTTCAATCAGGCGCCGCCCGCCAATGGGCACGCCAAACACATAGGCCAGCCCCAACCCGAGGCCAAAGGTACACAGCACCACAAAAGCAATGCTGGTGAATGAAAACAATCCCCCTAGGCGCGTCGTCTCTGACGCGGGATCGACAGCCGCTTCAGCCGCTGGTTGTTGATGATGAGCTGACATGGAAAATCCTGCAATTAAAGCCGCTTATGCGATATCTTTAAGAGGACGGAGCAGTGGAACCGCTCCGTCCTTTGGTCGGTCCGGTGGCGTTACAGACGCGAGCGGAAGGGCTCGAGCCCGTCGGTGTGCTTGGCCAGAATGTCGAGGTATTCCTGGTTCTCGAAGTTCATCTCGATGCCCTGCTCCATCGCTTCTTTCATGCCGGCGTTACGCGCGGCGATCCAAGCGTCCATCTTTTCGATGGCGGCATTGTTCCAAGCATCGTCTTCTTCGGTCCACTGGCCGATTTCACGCAGATATTTCACCGTGCCCTCGTGCACAGGGATCGGGTTGGCATCCAAGAAGTTGCGGAAATGCTCGACCGACATGCGGGTCGCCAACGCGTGCGATCCTTTGTAGTTGTCGTGGGATTCATCGATCCATTTCGCCATATTGTAAACGAAGTCCTCGTCTGCTGTGACCGGCACGGCATAGACAAAGTTCGATGTCATCGAATCAACGCCTTTGGCGGTGCTCACGCCCATGGATATCTTCGACGGGATGGTCATGGGGCGGTGGCTCAGGTAGGCGTCCCAGCCCTCTTTGTTGGCAGGGTCCATCGGCAACCAACGAATGCTGCCCGGTGCGCCTTCCATTTCGGACAAGACCGAGGAGATCGGCGAACAATAGGCAACGTCAGATTTACCTTCGACGACCGAGCGGCAGTTCTCGCCGTAGCTAGAGGCAGGAACGAACTCGATCTTTTCTTGCGCCTCTTCCGGCGTCATGCCGATAAACGCGGGCAAAGCTTGGGTGATCGCGGCCACAATCGCGGGCGAGAAAACGCCCGATGTAACGCGCACGCCGCCCTTGCCAATGTCTTCAAGGGTTTGCAGCTCGGAATCCCCGGCCACGACAAAGCCCCATGGCGTGTCGTTATGGTGCCACATGATGCGCTGCGGCATTGGTTTGGCCGAGGCATAGCCGCCGACCCCTTCCGCCTGCAACGCCATTTCCGACGCCGAGACAGAGGCAATTGCGACATCCTCGCGATCGGTCAGACGCTTGTAGCGCATCGGTTCACTGTCTTCGGGCACAATCCGAACGGTCGTTCCGGTTTCTTTTTGCAGTGTGGGGCCCCAGCCGTTGGTTGAGGCAAAGCTGCCCGTCGACGTGCCCGGCGTGGCGATCACCAGCAGGCGCGGCCATTCATAGTCTTGTGCCATCGCGGCACCGGACAGCGCCATAGTTACGGCGATAGACCCGACGGCGGCCTTGGCAAAACGTGTCATATTTTTCATGTGGTTTCTCTCCCTGTTTTTCATCTTTGGATTGTTCGGGATTGCCGCATCACGGCTGCCGCAGAATATGCAGTTGTCACGCGGCACCTCCCAATGCTCAACGTAACGCGTTCGGTATGACCCGCTGAACGGGCTAATAAACGCGTCCTCCCGAGTGCCGACCCCCCTCCTCCCGAGGTTGTCCGACTCAATCTATTAACCAGCCTAGGGGTAAGATATTTCGATGCCAATACCGCAGAACAGAACTTGATACCGCAACGAGGCAGGGGTTTTTGGCAATCGGCCTTAGCTTGCTGATGCCAAAGGGTTAACGGCGTCGGATATGCCCTTCGTTACGTTGCGTTGCTTTGGGTTACGGGGTATAAACTCGACTGACAAGCGTCAGGCCAACTGCCGGAACAGGCAAAATTTTGCCCAAATAAACGCCACTATCGGTTGAATATTTTATATCTTGCACCGTTTGGTGAACTTGGCTACGCCTAAGGCAACGACGTTGTTTGCTCCTTATTTGGGCGGCAGCATTAACATCTATCCGTCGGGGTGCCCATTTGGGCTGAGAGGTGCAAGCACCGACCCGTCGAACCTGATCCGGGCAATACCGGCGTAGGGAACGGGTATCTTTGTGCGACGGCTTCAGGTCGGTTTTACAAAGCTCATTCTTGCGTCTGTTTGTCCGCCATCGAGAGGCGAAGACGTGACCAAGAAGACCCCCATTTCCCTAACCATCGCCGGTTCAGACAGCGGTGGCGGCGCCGGCATTCAGGCGGATATCAAGGCGATGTCGGCCAATGGCGTCTATGCCGCCAGCGTGATCACCGCCGTCACCGCGCAAAACACCCGCACCGTCAGCGCCGTCCATGAAATCCCTGCCCAGATTGTATCGGCCCAGATCGACGCCGTGCTGTCAGATCTGGATGTACAGTCGATTAAACTGGGGATGCTTTTTTCGCCGCAGATCATTCATGCGGTGGCACAGGCGCTAGTCGGTTTCAAAGGGGCCGTCGTGGTTGATCCGGTAATGATCGCCAAATCCGGTGATGCGCTGTTGCAGGACCAAGCCGTCGCAGCGCTGATTACGCATATCCTGCCAGGCGCCGATCTGCTGACCCCCAACCTGCCCGAAGCCGCCCGCCTGCTGAACCAGTCCGAAGCCACCACCGCCGACCAGATGGTAGCGCAGGCCCAATGTCTGCTTGATATGGGCCCCAAAGCGGTGCTGATGAAGGGCGGCCATAGCGCGGGCAATATCTGTAGCGACGCGCTGGTCACGGCAGAGCGTGTCACATGGCTCAGCGCGCCGCGCATCGACACGCGCAATACCCACGGGACGGGATGCACCTACGCCGCGGCCATCGCCGCGGGGCTGGCCCACGGCAAACCCCTTGGCGCGGCGGTGCAGGCCGCCCATGACTATCTGCACCGCGCCATCATCGCCGCGGATCAACTTGAGATCGGCACGGGCCACGGTCCGGTGCATCACTTCCACGCGGTCTGGTCATGACGCAGGTCACCATCATTGGCGCGGGCGTCGCAGGGCTGTGTACCGCCCGTGTCTTGCTCGATCGCGGGGCCCGCGTGCATCTGATCGACCGTGCCCGCCAGCCCGGCCCGCAGGGGTGTTCGTGGTGGGCGGGGGGTATGCTCGCCCCCTATTGCGAAGGTGAAAGCGCCGAAGAACCCGTGGTACGGCTGGGTCAAAAAGCGGCGGATTGGTGGGCGCAGCATACGACGTCCCTGCAGCGCTGCGGCTCGCTTGTCGTCTCGCCAGCGCGGGACACAAGTGATCCTGTCTCTTATACACATCTGACGCTGCCGACGACT